>Ga0210012_1000075_pt1 | contig 127458 bp, 213 predicted proteins | sample CryGeymeta201504_FD_183974 | JGI IMG/M metagenome (GOLD analysis project Ga0210012, IMG submission 183974) | Groundwater microbial communities from Crystal Geyser aquifers in Utah, USA - Crystal Geyser metaG 2015-04 (SPAdes) (version 2) | ecosystem: Environmental > Aquatic > Deep subsurface >... | reverse complement strand
AACCAAAGCTAGCATAAGCTATCTTTGGAAGTGTAGGTTTATCAGCTTGGTTTAACAACCCCTACCAAGCGACTTGTTTTTCAACAAGGTTTCAGAGGGGCTTGCTAGTAATAGTGCTTTTCTTTATTTTTAAACCATACCTAATGGTATTATTATAAAATTACTTGTATGCTAATTGATGAATTCCATTATTTGATGAAGGTGAATATCTAATTTGAATATGTAATGGAATATTACGAAAGATTTCTTCAGTTATTTCTTGTGGTGCAGTAATACCAGTTGAAACAGCCAGCCCTTGTTTATACTTAGTTTGTGGAATGAATCCTAGTTTTGAAAGTTCTTGTGGTGTAAACATATTTATGCCTTTAGGTTATTTAAGTTTTATTATAACATATAATATTAAGATATTAATCTTTGTTAAGAAATTTAAATTTAAGGCTTAAATGTGGGAATATTATTTGGTTTTTGGTTTTCTCTAATTAAATTAATATTCTTTCCAATTTTAATTCAGTAGAAAAGTCAGTTATATTAATTAAATTGTGTGAATTATTGGCTCAAAATCCAACTAGATAAATTATTTTTGCTATTCACATCGGTTGTATCAATTATTTTATGATTATCTTCAGAACCATCAGCAAATTTAACTTTTCTATCTTTAGTGAATGCATCAAAAACTAGAATTTGTGAATTTGCTTTACTTTTATATTTTAATGAAATTTTTTGAAAAGAAAGTCATTTTTTTTCTTTATCAACAGAATGACACTTAAAACAAGAATTACTTTTTGCTAAATGTTTTCGCAGCTCCAACATCTACTTCGGCCTTAGCCATAGAAGACATACCAAATAATATTAGAAAAGCTACACTGATGATTGAGGTTTTTTTATTAAGCATTTTAAATCCTTTATAAAGCTAAGTTACCAAAATCGTAGAATAATGACGGGTGAAGTCAATAAAGGCCAAAATAACATAACGACGTAACTTGCTTATATTATGTGAAAAAATAATTGTGTTATAATAAATACATCAAAACAATTAAGGAAAATTAAATGACTATTTTTGCATCTCAAGTGGTAACATATGCTGTTGTTGAAACAGATATTGGTGAGTTCCGAGTATTTAAGGATGGTAGTATTGAAAAGTGGGAAAACGATTCAACCAAGGAACAGGGGGCTTACCGTTGGTTTGATACAGTTCAATATCATCAAGAAAAAATTCAAAAAATTATTAAAGAAGGTATTTCAAAACTAGAGCAAAAAGAGTTGTGTTAGTTTTTTAACATCACCTAATGAATAAGGTGAAATAGATAAATAAAATGGCTGAATTATCAGCCATTTGTATTTAGAATTAAGAATTAAGTAATGTTTTAACTTCAGTTAGTATTTCATTATATACTTCAGTAGATAGATGCCCTTCAAATGGTTCAAACATTTTATTTAAATAGTAATTTTTACTAAAAAAAGATAAAGCATTTTTAAATCCTTCAGTTCCATCTGTAAATCCTCTATTGGCAGGAAAACCTCTAACTATATTATATAGAATATGATGTTCAGGGTAGATATATCCTTTTATTTTATTGTGATAAGAATCAAATGTTGGTTTAATCCTCACATCATTACTAATTTTTTTCCAAACAGAAATAAATTCTTTAGTGTGTAGTGCCTCGTTGCTTTCAAATTGTGTATTCATAATAACTCCTTATTTAAAAAATGAATAAATATGTAACCCTCTAGTTTAAGTTTCAAAATAATAAAACTATTATGGTGGTTTAAAAATCTATAACACGATATTCTCCTGGTTAAATTTGTTTTGGGTTTTTTGTTTTAAAGTCATTCATATTGGTTGTAAAATAGATTCATTTTTATACATGATTCTTTCCTTTATTATTATTATTGTTATTAATTTTTGGGGTTAAATATTTATCATTTAAAATCCTAGAACCAAGTTTAGAAAGATTTTTAAACTTAATTTTAAAGCTATCGCTATTAAATCCACCAAACATAAGAGCATTTGAATGTAATTCAGATAGAGAGTTGATGAAAAAATAAAAATAAGAGTTATACAGGTTAAATCTGGAGCATTAGATTTAGAAAGAATTAATAAGATTATAGAAGTAAGTGAACCAATAGAAGATATTTAAATTTATTTATTTTCTTGTTTTAATGCTGTTCCACATATCAATTAAGGTGTCATTATGAACATCAAGATTGAAAAAATCAGCACTAATGCTCAAATTCATATCGCAATGCTTGTGGAATTCATCTTTACATTCAACTCCATAGCTTTGCCAGGCATAGCCATAACATTCAGCAGCGCCAGTCGCAAAAACTTCTGCCCGACTTCCACACATTGGACATAGGTTAATTTCTTTTGTTTTAATTCTTGGATTGAGCATATTAAATTATGGTTTAGGTTTTTTTTGTGTAAGTTGTGAATAAGAATCTAATGATACTGGATTTCCTGTAACATTTGAAACGGTTTCAAAGTCAATAAAATTATCATCTTTTTTATCTAGCACCCCACCAAATTCATTTTCAAAATAACCAGATCCTACAAATCTATCTATTTTTTCATCAATACTCATTTCTTCAACTTCTTCAGGTGAGTATTCTAGGTCGTCAACTAGTATAGAAATAAGATTTTTATTTGTTATTGAAATTTTTAATTTAGTATTCATAAATTCCCTATTGGTTTTAGACATGTTAGCATTAATATGCTATAATATCAACAATATAATTCCGAAATAAACATTATGACAACACTACACGAACGTATAAGCAAAGTTAAAAATACCAATCCTTATTTTTCAAAAGATTTAAAAAAAGCTTATGCGGCCAACAAATTTATTGGAAGAGGTTCTTTGGTATCATCTACTCATAAATATATGACAGCGGCAGCAGATTTGGGAAATTGTGGAGAGTATGTTTCAACAGATTTAATTTTTATATCTGCCGAAGGTGATCGTAGAGGTCGTATTCCTGTTGACTATGAGGAAATTAAAAAGGCTGTTGATGCTCAATCTGAATTTGTAACTGATGATAAATATAACCGTGAAAGGTCATATAATATTGGGGAAAGAGAAGTAAGTAAGTTTTTAGAAAAAAACGGGTATACCGATGTTGGTAGCGGATATTGGAAAAAGAAATAATTTAAATAATGTTAAAATAATGTACTTTAATTGTTTTATTGATTAATTGGTTAGCTTCAGGAATTAAATTTATTATTTTCATACCTTTTCCCATATTAATCAGATCAATCCCCCATAATCCTTCAGCAATGGGGCCAGCAATAGCACAATAAGTATCTGTATCCATGTTGGTAGCATTACAAAAGTCCATAGTTTCTTTAAAGCTCTTAGAGTAATAAATTGCAGACAAAGCAATATTAAGAGAGTTTTTAGAGTCCCAAAGAAATTTTAATTTTGGATTATCTAAAACATCTTTTTCTTTTGGTATCCAAAAATCAAGAGGTTTAATAGAAATTAAGTTTGGATGTAATGATGTAATTATTGAATTCTCTTTACTAAGAATGTTTTTTATGTTTGAGCTATTAATAACCTTGGAATAAATCAAATAAAGTAGTGATGAATGTATTTCTGTTGTATGAAGGCTATCTTCATGAGTATGAGTAGTTAAACAAAAAATCTTAGTTAATTCTAGAACATGTTCAAGGGATAAAGATTTAGAGTGTCCGATAAATGAAATTGGAGAATTTCTCATCAAACAACCATTTGTATTACTATTGTATTTTATTTTTGAAATTATTTTATTATTTTTAGCAAGCACCCAATTATCAAATCCAGGACTAAAGGCTGGAATAAGGTTATTCTGATTAATGTTTTCTTTTATACCAATGTCATACCATTTCAAAAGGTTTTTTTCAGCATTATTAAATATTTCTTGCTTTATAAGAACAAATTCACGGTTTTGATGAGATTTGTTTTTATCAAAAAGATACTTAAACTTACTTAAGTCTAAGTCGGTCATCCAATTCAATGCAGCTAGGGTAAGAAATGAATCATCTGTCATCTGCTCAGTTTGACGAATAGGAAGTTTAGGAATGTTCTCATAAACACTACCAATAATATCACCAATAATAGCTCCTAACATAATAATCCTTAAAAGATGTAATTGTATTATTTTTGTTTAAATTTAGCAACTTAGTCAATATAAGTGATATATTTTTTCTATTTAAGTTCAGGCAAAAGGCTTAACTTTTTTAGGTTTGGGGAAGAATTCTTTTTCAAGAAAGTTTTTAATTTTCTTTTCTAATTTTTTATCAAAATCAGTAATGGTTATATTACCCGGAAAGTCATTAAAGGATTTATGTAATTCAAAATACTCTTCTTGTAAAAATGTAGGTATTGGAGTAAGTTTATTACAAGTTGCTACTGTTCCTGGTCTAACACAAATTGTTAAGTTAGGTAAATGATAAAAGTCTTTTATTGCATTAGCTAATTTAAAAGTATGGGTTCCGTCTAGACTATTCTTTTTTAATCTTTTAATAGAGTCATTTAATTCTTCAGGAATATGAGAAAATGTTCTTGGTTCAGCATGAATAGTTTCCAAGCTATCATTTACAGTATCATAAATTAATATAAAATCTTTCCCAAATGATTGGTTATAAATAAGTTGATATCTATCTTTAGCTGAATCTCTTGTTGAATAAGAGAATTTATCATTATGAAAGAACATATCCTTCTCTCTATCTACAATGTAATTATTATCTTTAAAGTGATTAATTTCAACAACAGATTTTTTATATGCATCATACCAAGCATTTAGAGGAACTTTAGTTAATTCATCAGCATGAGAGTTATATTCTCTTGGAATCCAAGCTATAGATGAATTAGTTTTTTGTAGGGTATCAATAATTGAAGAATATAAATAGGAAACAGTATTAATACGACTATCACCGATATTGTGAACAGCAGCTAAAATTATTCTAGCTTCACCCATACAGTCGGTATAGCATTGAACATTTTTAATTCCCAATAATTCAATAACTTTAACACCTTCATTAATTCCTGTTAATTCAAAATCAGGCATACCTTTTCTTTTGGGATTTTCATCATTGAGTTCAACAACTTTAGTAAATTCAATAATAATTTTATTTGTATTGTTATCTAAAATCCAGCCCGCACAGCTAGCAAAAGCTTGTGAACCAATAGACTTAAAGCAACCATCAGTAAAGAGGGTATATGAGCCATTAGGGTCAGGTTTAAAGTTATCTTGAACATAATGAAGAATGGGTTCAAATGGGTTATATTTTTTACTATTTTTTAATAAGCAATCATGTTCTTTAAATTCTATAGATAAATTTTTAACTTGGTTAATTCCAATTATGGTTTGTTCTTCTAATTGTTTAATAAATAGTTCTTGTCTTTTATAAAAATCATCAGCAGTAGTGAATTTTTTAAAAGAAAGGTTCTGCTCTTTAGGTTGAAATATCTTAAAATCCCAAAGTTCTTCTGTCTCTGTAGTATGGTTTGGTCTGCCCAATAGGACATCTATAGCCTCATCATTCCATCCCCTTGCATTAAGTCCAGCTCTATTTAGTTTTTTCATTATATTCATTCGTAACTATATATATTTTAAGAGAAAAAAAAAGTAAAGCAAACTATTAAATTTTAATTCGTTTAGAAATTTTAGTGTTAGTGTTAGTGTGTAGGGTTTCTTTCATTCCTGTATATTCAATATAAGTTTTTAAATAATCTTGAAAGTTTGAAGTGACATTCTGATTTTCAAAAAATTTAGATACAAAATTTGGAATAAGTTCAGGTTTTTCATCAAAAACTCCATTATCCATTAATGCAGAAAAAGAAAGAGAGAAATCAATATTATTAAAAAATTCTAGTGGCAAATTCTTAATGTAAAGAGGATTATTTTTTAATATGGAAATTGTGAAATCAAAATTTAATTGTAAAGATTAATCTATTTTTGAATATGGAATGATTCCATGTTTTTCAATTATTGTTTCAATTATTACATTGTTTGATTTTAATTTTGGATGTAGTCCATCAATTAAACCAATATTGTTAATGCGATATGGAAAGTTAAGGTTGTCAATTTTTTCAAATAATTCAAAAACTTCCTCTTTTGTTTTTAATTTTGAAAGCATTTTATTTCTATCTTTGTTTTCATATGAATAATTGCTATCTTTATTGAAAAACAAATATTCAAGATGTTTATATTTTAAATTAAATTTTTGCATATCATCTTTATCTTGAAATAGAGAATAATCATTAACGTTATCTGTTTCAATAAGATATTTCACACAAATATTTTGATTGTCATTTGAATCTGACAATAATAAATTTTTAATTGAATTAATGTTTATTTTTTTTAAATTTAATCCACTAGATATAGCAGTGGAGATAATATCTTCATCTTTGTTTAAATTCTTGTATGTTCTTGGGTTCTCTTGAATGTGTTTGTAAAAATAAGGTGATACCTTTATTATTTTTAAAATAAATTCTTTATTAATATCATCTGGTTTTAACAACAAAGTTAACAATTTATGTAATTTATATGTTGAAACAATATTAATACTTTCTAAAATGTAATCTGTATTAATAAATAATTCATTACTTATTTTTTTTCATTAATATGTTGATTTAATACTTCAAAATCTAAATGTTTCAATACTTTATTCATTATTGGTTTTTTATTAAATAAATTAAAAGGTAGATTAAATAGTGCAGTATTGCTAATATAATCCTCACCATTCATGTTTTTTGATGTAATTAACTGTAAATATTTATCTATTATTTTTGTATTTTCTTTATTGTCTTTGCTGAGCAAATGAAAGCAAGAAACTATAGATAATTCATTATCATTAGAAGAATAAGCATGATATTTATTAATTAGATATTCAATTGTTTTAGGTGAGTTAATGATTTTTTTAATATCAATATAGTAATTATTATTAAAGTCTTCTATTTGTAATTTGTAAAGAAGTTTAATCGCTTTTCAAATTTTTAACTCTATATATTAAAGAATTTAAACTCTCTCTGTATTCATTAAATATGGTGGTTAGAATAGTTGTTTTTCCTTCGTTTAATATTAGATATTATTTTGTCATGAATTTCTTTAGAACTAAAATCTATAGAAAAATTTTCATTTTTTATTTTATGTTTTTTATTAATCAACAAATTATTTAATGGTTCACTATTTATATCAATAAGTGCAATTTTAAAACTATCAGAATCAAGAAGATTTTGATCAGTAATTTTAATTAATGAAATAAAAGATAAATATTTTTCATCAAGTGAATTTTTTGATTTTATTATGTCATTAAATTTTTTAATAACAAAATTTTGATTTGAATAAACATCATTATTTTCTTCTTTCCAAAAAAACTTTTCATTATCTACTATTTTTTCAGAATTAAAAAAAACAGTAGATAGTTTAGAAAAGGTTACATCTTTTGCTTCGTCAATATTTAATAATGGATTATTTAAAAGTTTTTTACTTTTAATGAAAATAGAATTATTACCATCTTCTGGAATATTAATCATGGTGTATTCTTCTTGTTGATAAATGTTTTTAATATATTCATAAACCCCTGAGTTGATTGGTTGATTATTATCTAAATCAATATTTACAATTTTGGGTTCACTACTATTTATTATATAAAGAGCTAAATCTTTATATAATTGAATTGTTTTGTTTTCAGAAGGCTTAAATACATTAAGTTGTCTAGGTTTTTCAACATATTTTTTCAATTCAGAAAAATCTATTTTAAAATCTTCACCTTCAAATGATATTAAATCAGTTATTGGATTAATTATTTTTAAAAGTTCTTTTGTTTTTATTTTTGTTATCATAATATTTTTTAAACAATTGGTTTAATATAATTAAACTAAGTTAAAGTTAGCAATACAATTAAGGTTAAATTTAATTGACATTAAATACATGTTGAACTAATGTTTAAATTACTTTGAAAAGATAGTATATGAAAAAAATATTAGTTATAACAGCAATGTTTGCAACATCAGCAATAGCTCAAATAAATGTAAATGAATTAAATGGTGTAAATCTTGCTGGTGGTGTTGTAGTTACTCATATAAAAGTTGGTAATGGAGAACATCCAAAATACGATTCAATTGTAAAGGTTGAATATAGAGGAATGTTTAAAAATGGACAAATATTTGATCAGTCAACATCACCTATTGAATTCAATTTAAACCAGGTAATACCATGTTGGACAACAGGGGTTCAAGCTATGAGGGTTAGTGGCATAGCAAAATTAGATTGTCCATCAGAAACAGCATATGGAATTAGAGGGATGAATAATATTATTCCACCCAATACACCATTAGTTTTTGAGGTAAAATTAGTTGGTTTTAACTAATTCAATTAATAATAATTTCTTCAGCAGGAAGAGGTTTACCAAGTAGAAATCCTTGAATTAGTATTCCACCATGTTCTATAAGCCAATCTAATTGTTCTTGATTCTCAACACATTCAGAAACAATACTCATGCCAAGATTTTTACCTAAAATAATTAAAAAAGAAATAATTTGATTGGTTTTTACATTTTTATTTATTTCTCTAATAAAAGAACCATCAATTTTTATTTTACTTATTGGCATTTGGCTAAGATATGAAAAGGATGAATATCCTGTTCCAAAATCATCAATAACAAGCTCAATACCAAGTTGACTAATTTGATTTAATTTATCAATAATAAAGCTATTATTATACATAAATGAATCTTCAGTAAATTCAAACCCAATATATTCTATTATGTTGAAGTCTTTACTAAATCCATATTCTTCTGGATGGCTTTTAATATAATCAATTTTGTTAATTAAAGTATTAAAAAAAATAAGATCATTAAGTTGTTTTGGTGAAACATTAAAATAAAGTTTTTTCTTTGTTTTAGATAAAAACTTAAGACTTTGATGGAATATATGAAAAAACAATGATGTCATCAATTCAAATTCTTCAACAATTGGGATAAATTTAGCTGGTGAAATTAATCCTTTTGTTGGGTGAATCCATCTAGCTAAGACTTCATAACTAACTATTTCTTGAGTGGTTTTATCAACTTTAAATATTGGTTGAAAATATGGGACAATTTGTCCACTATTACAATAAGTTTTATCTATATTTTTAAGGAAAATAGATTTATCTTTAAGAATACATCTTACCTCGTGTTCATATGAAAATAAATTATATTTTTCTTCATTATGAGCAAGTAGAGTTTCATTAAAAAAGAAAAATCCATTTTTTCCTTTAGATTTAACATTATACATAGCTAGGTCAGCATATTTAAGTAAATCATCCACAGTTTTTGCATCTTTTTCGTAAAGAGAGATGCCAATAGAAAGAGTTAGATAAAACTCATCTTTAATATGTTTGTTGTTATAAATTTTAAATTCTTCCTGCAAAGAATCTAAAATTTTATTAGCAACAAGAACAATATTGTTTTTATTGATAAAATTTCTTAATACAACAACAAATTCATCGCCACCTAACCTGGCAATAGTATCCTGGGCACGAAGTAATGATTTTAATCTATTGGCTACAGAAATAAGGAGTTTATCTCCAATAGAGTGTCCAAGAGTGTCATTAATGTATTTAAAATTATCTATGTCCATAAATAAGACAGCAAAAGGTTCATTGTATTCAATATCTTCATTAAGGAGAGAATTTAGAGATAATCTGTTGTCAAGACCAGTCAAATAGTCACGTTTTAATAACATGTTTAAATGTTGGTTCTTTTTCTTACTTTGAGAAATGTCGGTAAATAAAGAAGTATAATATAATATATTTTTATCGTTATCTCTAATAACATTCATAACAATTGATTTTGGATAAATTGTCCCATCTTTTCTTTTATCCCAAATTTCTCCACACCAAAAATCATTATTTATAAGAGAGAAAGAAATATTTTCATAAAAACTTTGATCATGTCTTCCAGACTTTAAAAAATTTGGTGATTTACCTATCACTTCTTCTTCAGAGTATCCTGTTGTTTTTTCAAAAGCATTATTAACTTTAATAATAATATTATTTGAATCACAAATAAGAATAGCTTCTGTAGATGTTTCAAAAAACATAGAAGCTAATTGAGAAGATAATTTGTTACTTTGTAAATTTTTAGTTGTCATATATAATTTTAAGTATCAGAAGTAGAAGAAGTATAAACTATAAAATTTTTAAAAGCAATAAAATAAATAAGATGAAAAAAATTATTTTCTTAGTGAAGATAAGGATTGACACTGATTTTTGTGATATAATCATTGAATAGTTAATCAATAGAGTCAAATCATGCAAATCCAAAATATTCCATCCAAAATCAAGCATTTTTCAACCATGTTGTTAGCTCATCCATTTCAAGATTACATGGGTTTTACTACAATGTATCGTGGATTTGAGGTTCCAAATCTTGAAGAAGATATTAAAATGAGTTTATTGTATAAGCTAAGTCCATCAAATTCTTTAGAAATTCCATGTTTTCATGACTTTTGGGTTTGGTTTAGGAAAAATCATGGAATGAAGTTAGCTACTCAAATGTCAAAATATTTATTTCCTGGTGAAGACCCTGAGGGTCAGAAAACAATTAATAAAATGAGAAACAATAAATCTCATGCATTTTGGAATCATATTAAAGCTAGAATCTATAAAAAATGGTGTTCAATTGTAACTGAAGCCCAATGTGTTTATGCAACTGTTCAAGGAATTGAAAAGGAATCACTTAATTGGAAGGTTTTAGCTAGTGCAGAATTAGATGCTGTTGGAATTGATTTTGTTATCGTAAATGAAGAAGAAGTTCTTCCTATTCAAATTAAGAAAAATAGTTACTCTAATTATTCTAAAAACTAAAAAATATAGATACCTCGCTTTACATTCAAGAATGTCAGACACAGATAAAAGAATTGGAGCGATATCATTTTGGAGAGAAAATCTTTAATTGTTCAAGTCAAAATTTAAATTAAAGTTTGTGGTTTTTTTATGTCCAAATTTTTTGGGGTCTGGCTTAACTTTATTTTTAATCTTATTTCCTGAATTGTCTCCATAACTGCCTGTTTTCCTTTTTTGAAAATTAAATCATTTTGCTCCAGACAATCCAATCTTTCTTTTAATGTTTTAGGTGAACTTGACATATTTTCTTCCTCATATTTTAATTTTAATTTATTTATATAATAGCAAAAATTCACAATATTACAAGTTCAAATTAAATATTAATTAAAAATTATTAGCCATCTTTTAAGCAAGCCCATCTGAAACCTTGTTGAAAAACAAGTCGCTTGGTAGGGGTTGTTAAACCAAGCTGATAAACCTACACTTCCAAAGATAGCTTATGCTAGCTTTGGTTCTACTCAAAAGGATTAATCTCTTGAGTAGATTGAGGTTTAACTACCGTAGGTTGAATATAATTCATTATGTTTTTATACCAATGATTTCTATTCTTTCCTAAAGCTGAAGAAACTTCATTCCATTTCAACTCACCTACAAACAACCTATTGTACAAGGTTTATTGTTGAAATATGGTTTGATGCAAAATCGTAAGCTTCCATATACCTATTTGGCACAATATGAAAATGGTTTTGTTTACTTTAAAGGTGATAAATTAATTGAGGAATTAAAAGAGTTATTTTATAAAGGAAATAATGAGGATGAATTGATTGATTAATAAAATATATGGGTTGTTTTATTAACCTAAAAATATTAGTTAGTTACTTGTAAAAGTGAAATATTTATTACTATTTGAATTGACAAAATAATAAATTTGAAATAGATTTCAGGGTAATAATAATAAATTTTTATTGTATATGAATGATTATATTCAAAAAATAAGATTCACATAAGTATATTAAATATTAAAAATAGCACAGTTACTAACAAAAATGAAAAAATTAAATTTAATAGTTTTGATACTTATAGCAATAAATCAAACTTATGCATATGCTGAAAGAGATATTGTAGACATTTCACGTCCAATATTAGATATTGTATTGGAAGAGGTTAAATTTGATTGCTCTGAATTTAAACCAAATTTAATAACAAAATTTTTATGGAAAGAAGGTCCAACGCGTGGTCTTTTATATAAAAAATGTTTAGACCAAAATCATGATGATGTAGCCTTTGTAAAATATAATGAAGCAATGATTAACGATTCTAATATTGTTACATTGCCAAGTGATATAAATGAAGCTAAAACAAGGCTAACAATTTTAACATTAACAACAGCATTAAAAAATTACTTGATGGATACAACAGATGATTCAAAAACAGAAATTATTAAAAGTTCAATAAATAAGTTTAAAGAGCATTATAAAGAAAAGAAAGCAATGTTAGATGTTGAAATAAAATCAATGAAAAAGAAAGAGAATCCAAAAGCAATGGAACTAATTAATATTGTTGAATCAAACGAAGCAGAATTAGATGAAAAAATACTATCAACATTAAAGTATATGGATTTTGTTATTAAAGATAAAAACTCTTATGTTTTAGCTCATAGTAAATTTATACCATATATATTCAATGACCCCGACAAATTTAAAAAATCAAAATTATCTAAATATGAATGTAGTTTTATGGCAATAAGTTTTGATAGTTCTTGGGATGAAATGAAAGAAGATTTACAAATTACTTGCTTAAGAAAATAATGTTATTGGTTTTTTAATTCTTTTATTTTATTTAAAGCATCACTAAATTTAGTAAATATTAAAATGTTTCTATTCTCGTCAATAATTGGAATATTTTTATAAAAAACCCAAAATAGCTTTTTAGGATAAACAATAACATGTGTATTAATATCCATAGTCCAAACACTAATCGTTTGTTGTTGTGCTTGAGTAAGGTCAATAAATAAGGTTAATTCGTCTGTATTCATATATTATGGTTGTTTAATATTTAATTTATTATTATATAAAAAATTTTAAATATAGCAAAAAAATTTTAGTTTTTGATTTTAATAAACAAAAAAGTGCCGAAACACCTTTTTGAACATAACTAAATATGTTATATGAGTCTCTGTTACCATTGCTAACCGCAAAACCTAAATAAATAGGCAGCATGATCCGTTTTTCACTCACAATCGAATCATCTTAGTTGCTAGGCTGTGGTTACCCAGACTTTATGGATTAAGCTTTTTATCTTCAGCCGCACCAATACGAGAGTTGTGTAATAAATCACACAGTTAATCTTTGTGGAAATTGATTATGTTTCCATCCATCCTACACTTTTTACATTTTGATTATAACATTAAGGAAATAATAAAATCAATGGTTATTATTTGATACTGTTTTTTAATGCTTTTTTGTATTTTTTAATTGTAGACATTATTTCAGGTATACGAAGATGATAATCAGTGTTTCCTATCATTCTAAATTCAAAATATCTTTTATTTGTTGGACTAAGTTTTTCAACAATAGAGATGTCTTTTTTTGAAATAGAAAGATGATCAATAAAAAACCCTTTAATAAGTTCTTTGGCGTTTTCAGGATTGTTAAAATATAGGGTTTCTACCTTAGGTAGTAAATCTTTACTAGAAAACCGATTTAAAATACTTGAATTGTTTGTAATAACAGAAATTGATTTTTGATGTGTTCTTTTTAGCCAAAAATTAATAGTCCTTTGTTTCGTAATCCTTGAATCAATTGCAATACCAAATTTTTTAGTATTGGTTGATTGGCAATACTTATTTGATGTTCGTTTAAATCTTTCTAGAATTTCCTCTTGAGGGGTATTAGATAAAATGGAAAAATAATCTAATTTTTTATTGGTTTCTTTATCAGAAGAACTAATATTAACATGAAGACTACATGTTAAATTGGTTATAATTTGTGGGTGTTGTTTCATCCATTTTAAAATTAATTTACAAAAATTAATAGCTAATGAATCTTCCATAGGTTTAGAAATAACTTCAACACCAAAATGTGCATCATCATAATGATTGGCAAAAGAAAGGCTAGGGTCTTCAGTTATTTCTCTAATATTCTTAAATTCAGAGCCAAGAAAGTTTTTTAAGCTTTTTCTAACATCTTTATATACATAAGTATCAAAATAGGCACCTTTTGTAACCTTTTTTGATTCAATTGCACCATCAAGTAAAATATTTGGTAGCCAACCAAATTCAAATTCAAAGCCAATTAAAAAGTTCATTTTATATCTCATTAATTATTGATGGTTAATTATAATATGGAAACAAAAATAACGATATAGAAATAAATAATTATTTTGTTAAAACAAAAGATATTGGTCTAAAAGTGTTATGCTCTAACTGTGGAAACAACATCTTTAAAGGTAAAAAATGTTTGGAATTTTTAATTGTAAAAAGAAAATAGATGAAGCTAAAGCTGAGGTCTATGTTGAATGGGCTGAAAGTAAAAGGCAGGAAGATTTAAGGAAAAAAGAATGTAAAGAAATTGAACTGCAATTAAAACTAAATACATTGGTTATTTGTGTTTCAAATGAAATTGAAAATATTACTGTTGGTGTAGCAACAAAAATTATTCATATAACGAAAGCAATGGAGCCTCAATTAATTGTTTTTGATTTGGTGAAAAAGAAAGAAATTATGCCATTCGGAGTAATTTTTGATATAGATGTCAGAAAGTTGTAGCTGTTCTTCAGACAAATTTGGATTAACTTCTTTCAAGTTTTCTACTTTATTTAATAAAGATAATAAAGATGTTCCACCACGAATAATAAATTGTTCCTCTGGATTGATTAGAATATTTTCTAAATTTATAACAAAATTTAATAAACGAGAAATTCCAAACAATTCATATGGCAATTCCATTCGTTTAAGAGTGTCTTCTGTTAAGTCTAAATTGGTTGTAGAAAATCCAACATTTTGAACAAGCCATTTAATTTTCATATGTATCCTTAGGTATCTATCTTTTAATTAATTTATAATAAGATTATAGCAAAGTTGATTAAAAATTAAAACATAAACCTTGATTAAATCAAATTTAAAGTAACTAAATTCAATGTATAATGTTAACTTATTAAATAATCGGAGCACATTTTGAAATATAAAATTTTTGTAGTTTGGCTATTGTCATTTTTTTGCATGTTACCAGTTTTTGCTGCGGATACATCTTTATTGACACCAGCAGATATTAAAACAGGTCTTATTTCATCCATGGAAAAAGATGGATATTTAAGTCAAAAAATGGCTGGAGAGGTTGCTCAAAAATATATTACTGAAATTGATAAAAATACATTACTGACAAAAGTTGATTCGTCCAAGCCTAAAACTAAAGAACAAATTAAGGAATTAGAAAAAAGTTCTGTGAGTTGGAGTCAATACTTTTCTTGGATTAATTTCATGAAGGTAGTCGGTGTTATTTTCCTATTGTTAGCATTTGGTGGGGTTATTAAAAAAATCATTTATGGTCTTTGGAAATTTATTGTAGCCATTCCTGTGATTATTTACCAAGGAACATTCATTAGCTGTGGCTTGTTGGGGATTATTTACCCAACATTAATTTGGGAATCTCAATCATTTTATATTGCCTTATTTTCTTCTTTTGCAAATATTATGGTTTTGGGTTGGATTATTACTTCTCATCCAAAATTGCAACTTTTAATTAAAAGAATTTTTAATTGGGGGATTCCTATTGGTTGTGTTATTAGCTTTGGGGGAATGTTATATTTTGGAATTTTAGCTATGGTATATCAATCATCTATTTTTGGTTTCTTTGCGGCAGTATGTATTTCTGGTGTGTTTTCTTTTGGATTGTCTTATCGGCCCGGTGTTCTTACCCTTTATTTTAAAGAGGAAATGCTTTCTTCAGTTGTATTTGGTCATATTTTTGTGCTAATTGGTTATGTTTTTGCTTTTCAAATGGTGCCAGAATATACATCATATTTTAATGATGGTATTCAATACTATTGCACCATTGCTATTTGTGTTGCTTTATTAACAGGTTCTTCACCATTTTATAGAAGTGATTCAGCTATTGGTTATACTTTAATCTTTATTTTCCTAGCTTGTTTGGCAACATTGGGTTACTTTTTTTACGATTTTAAAGTTATTGCAAGTATTATTTTTATCTTTTTTACTTTGTTTGTTTTAGAGTGGGTTAGTTATGTTGGTTATAAGGGCAGTGTAATTTTGGGTTCAGCATTACTTGGTGGAAGTTTATTTGGATTATCTATGTTATTTGAAAAGTATGGTTCAATGATTATTTTGCATCTTTAGTCGCATATTAAATAGATAGTGCATCGTTAATGGTGCATTAAGAAAAAGATTATAAAGCCCAAATATTTTGGCTTTATGTTTTTTAAGGTTTAAAAAATATTGACATAAGTGTTTTTGTTTGTGTAATCTTTAAGATAAACACAAATAAAGGATTTTATGCGTTATTTTTTGATATATTTGCTTCTGTTGGTAAATGGAATAGTATTGGTTGGTTGTGGTGGAATTTCTAATGCTAATGCGGCAACACCACAAGTTTTTGAGGAATATAAAAATCCAATGAAGGTTGTTTTTTCAAGATATTTTTAAGCAAATTCAAATATAACGAGAAATAGAACAAAAATAACTTATGATTGGGGAGAGCAAATTCTACCGAGTCATTCTGTTGCAAATGGGTCGAGTTCGGAGTTCATATTTGATATTTTTAGAATATTAAAAAAAGATAAATTATTAAACACTCAGTATGCCAAATTTACTTTTGAATCAAAAGGTTTATTCACAACAAATCCAGGAGTTCATTTTGCTGTAGCTATTAAGCATGAAGGTGGTGCTAATTGGAATCGTGGACGTGGTTTTATTGTTGGAAATTTAGACTTTAATAATCAAAATGGTTTTGATGGATGTAAAGGAGCAATAACTTCAGCACCAGAAACATGGCATTCAAAAGGAAACTATGTATGGGGTGGAAGTAACTGTGGTTCAGTATTAGGAGATAATCAGAAATATCAAGTGGAAGTATATTCAGGAAATAATAATTCTTGGTATTATGAAATTAGAGACATGAAAAATATACTTGTTGGTGGAGGGAAAGAAGTAATAGATAATTACAGATCTAATCCTGAAAAAGATTTAATAAATAATGAATTAACTGGTTTTACTCTTGCCGTTGTGTTTGCAGATAATCCAAATAAAGAGTTTGAATTAGTTTTTAATAATATAGAAATTGGTTGGAAATAGATTTGTTATTTTTGACTTTATCTTTAATTTTAGTAAAATATAAATACAAAGATTTTTTTAAAGGAATATATATGGAATATTACGAGCAAGAGATAGAAAAGAACAGGCTAGAAAAAGAAAATAGAGATAAGAAATTTGAATTGGAGAGGAAGAAAAGCGAAAGAAAAGAATCATTGGTAATGGCAATGAAGACAGGAGCAACCATAATGGCAGTAGTGCTAGCTTTAGGTGCAGTTACGTCAGTATTTAACTCTCAAACAATTTCAGAAGGAAACTTTGGAGTTGAACAATATTTTGATGGAACATATAATACAGAAACCTTAAATAATGGTATAAAACTGAATGTGTTTGATAAAATTTTTGAAATTTATGGGAAAGAGTCGTTAGTAAAAATAGAAGATGTAACACCTAAAGATTCAGATGGAGTTATGTTAAAAGATTTGGATTTAAATGTTGGAATTAAAGTAAATAAAAACAATGCAGTACCTTTTCTAATTAAAACTGGAGATATTGTCTACAATAGAGAGATTGGTGTATTTGTGTTGGGGCAATCTTATATAATTAAAGAAGCAAGATCATCAGTTTCTCAAACAGTTAGAAAATTTAAATCAGAAGAATTAATAGATAAACAACAAGAAGTAGAAGATACAATAAAGGGTGACTTACAAGCACAATTAGATAAATTGTATGGTAAGGATACATTTACTGTAACAGATATAAAGATAGCTAATGTTAAATTATCAGAAGCTATAGAACAAAAGATTCAGGCAGTTGAAGAAATTAAAGCTGAAGAAGCTAGATCTAATGCAACTGAAAGAATTCTTGATTTAAGAAACAAAGTTTTATCTAAAGAAATAGCAGGTTATCAAAAGGTTGCAAAAGATAATGACATTAATTTTAATCAAGTAATGGAGTTTCAAAGAACTAAAGCAATGGAACAAGGTAAGGTAAGTGCAACAATTCAAGTTCCAATATCTTCACAAAGTTCACCAAAACCTAAATAATAAATAGAATATTAATAATAATCCTCATTTTTTAATGAGGATTATTTATTTGTAAGTTAACTTAAAAGAATTTCTTCTAGATTTTTTTGGCTTTTTATTGCATCTTTAGGTGAAAGTGATGGATTGATGTCTATAACTTTCACTAATTGTAAATAAGAAGATAAACATTCTTTTAATATAGGGTGAGCAACAACTAATTCCTGAATCTTTGTTCTTGTGTCTTTTCTTTCTGTTTTTGTTCCATTAAAAGCGGTTAAAGAATAAGAGGTTAAAACCAACATAACAAAAAAGTCAAAAACATTTTTATTTGTTTTTGAGAATTCAATTATTTCTTTTTGAAATGGGGTATCAATTAGTTCAATCATTTCTATAAAAGCTTTTGTATTGCTATTAATAACTTCAATAGATAAATTTTTAAATTCTTCTTGGTTCATATTTTTTCCTAATTTATATTTTTATACAAAAAATAAAATAAATAGCAATATTAGTTATTTTTTATTTTGGTAATTTTTTTAATTAAATTATTTAAATCATCAACATAAGTAAATATTGCAGGAATAACTAATAAACTTAAAAATGTAGATGTAATAAGGCCACCAATAACAGCAATGGCCATAGGGGCTTTAAATGTTCCATCACCAGATCCCCATTGTAAAGCAATAGGTAACATACCTGCTCCCATAGCTAATGTCGTCATTATAATAGGACGTGCTCTTTTATGGCATGCATCAACTAATGCATTAAATCTATCCATACCATTTCTTCTAGCAATAATAGCATATTCAACAAGTAATATAGAATTTTTAGTGGCAACCCCCATTAGCATAATTAATCCAATAAGGCTTGGCATTGAAAAACTTTGACCAGTAGATAGTAATGCTACAAATGCACCACCTAAAGAAAGAGGTAATGCTGTAAGAATTGTTATCGGTTGTAAAAAATCTTTAAATAATAAAACTAAAATAATATAAATAAAAACAATTCCTGTTAACATGGCTAATCCAAAATTAGCAAAAAGTTCTTGCATCATTTCAGAGTCTCCTACAGGAACAATAGTTACACCAGCGGGTAATTTTTTAACTGATGGCAAATTTTCAACAGCGGTAGTCATGTCTCCCAACTCTATTCCAGATAATTCAATTTCTATACTAATATTTCTAGAACGATCAAATCGTTTAATAATGGCAGGACCGGATACAAATTCAACATCAGCAATAGAGGACAATGTAACCATTGAATTTTTACCTGGTATTTGAATATTTTTTAGATAGTTAATATCTTTTTTTATAGAATTATCTAATTTAACAACAATTGGAATTTGCCTAGCTGAAGAATTCATTTTTGACAAACTATTGTTGTAATCACCAGATGTAGCTATTCGTAAAGTATCAGCAATACTATTTGTTGTGACACCTAAATCTGCAGCTTTTGAATAATCAATTTTAATGGCAATTTCAGTTCTATTAAGACTTGCTCCAGAAGATATACTTCCAATATTAGGAATTGTTCTTAAGTCTAACTCAATAGCATTTGCAGCAGCCAATAATGAATTACCATCTTCTCCTGAAAGAGATATAATATATTTTTCTCCAGAAGCACCTCTGCCGACTTTAAAACGAATACCTGGAATTTGAACTAATAAATCTCTAATTTTGTTTTCTGTTACTTTTTTAAGTGGTCGTTCATTTTTAGGTTTAAGTTGAATAGTTAAAGTAGCGGTTCTAACTTCTGAATTAGTAGCCCCTGGTTGTGCACCTGAATTACCTGCTCCAATAGTTGTATAAATAGTAGTAACTTCAGGTATTTTTTTAATTAATTCACGAGCTTGTTCTGTAGCTTTTAATGTTTGTTCAAATATAGAACCTGGTTCAAGTTCTAAAGAAACTTGAGTTTGAGCAGTATTATCTGCGGGCATAAATCCTTTAGGTAAAAATGGAATCATGGAAATTGATGAGATAAAGAATACACCAGCAAAAAATGCAGTTTTAAATCTATTATTTATACACCATTTAACGATTGTTAAATAAGACTTCATCCAAATAGGTTCTTTATGAATTTTCTTTTCTTTTCTTTTCATAATGTAAGCTGCCATCATTGGAGTAAGTAGACGTGCAACAATAAGAGATGCAAAAACGGCTAATGCGGCAGTCCATCCAAATTGCTTAAAGAATAATCCTGCGACTCCACTCATAAAAGCAGTAGGTAGAAAAACAGCAATTAATGTAAAAGTAGTTGCGATTACAGCTAAGCCAATTTCTTGAGTTGCTTCCATAGCTGCATCATAAGCATTTTTACCCATATCCATATGTCGTTCAATATTTTCTACTTCAACAATAGCATCATCAACTAAAATTCCAACAACAAGAGACATAGCAAGAAGGGTTATTATATTAATAGAAAACCCAAAAAAATACATAAAAATAAAGGCTGGAATAATTGATAAAGGTAGGGCAACAGCAGAAACAAAAGTTGCTCTAATATCACGAAGAAATAACCAAACAACTAAAGTTGCCAGTAAAGCTCCTTCATATAAAAGATTCATAGAAGAATAATATGATTCTTCAATAGGTTTAACAAAATTAAAAGATTCTTGAATTTCTATGTCAGGATTATTTTGTTTAATTTGTTCTAAAGCAATAAGAACATCTTTAGCAATATCTACCTCACTCGCACCTTTTGATCTTGAAATTTCAAAGCCAATAACAGTTTTACCATTAAAATATGCACCTGTTCTTTTTTCAGAAAAAGTATCATTTATTGAAGCTATGTCTCCAAGTTTAACCTTAACACCTGAAGCTGTTCTAAGCTCTAAAGAATTTAATTCTGAAGCTGATTTTATGGTTGCAATAGCTCTTATTGGTTGTTCTGAATTACCAATATCCATTCTTCCACCAGAAGATTCAGTTTGAATCTGTTTAAGTTGCCTAGATATATCACTAGCTGTGATGCCTAATGCTTTTATTTTAACAGGGTCTATTAATATTTGAACTTCTCTATTAACACCACCAACTCTTTCAATAGAGCCAATTCCTTTAATTGATAAAAGTTTTTTGGCTAAATCATTATCTACAAACCAGCTTAATTGTTCATCATCCATTTTATTAGAATCAATTGTGTATGTTAAGATTGGTGTGCTAGAAAAGTTAACTTTATTAATAATTGGTTCTTGAATATCACTAGGTAATTGAAATCTAACAGTTGCTACAGCAGACTTAACTTCATCTAGAGCTTCTTGAATTGGTTTTTCTAAACGAAACTCAACAAATAATAAAACAGAGCCATCTTGTAATGTTGTTGTAATGTGTTTTAAACTATCTAATGGAGCAATAACATTTTCAATTTTTTTAGCGACTTCAGTTTCTAGTTGTTCTGGTGCTGCACCAAGCATACCTACGGTGATTACAATTGCAGGCAAAGTAACATCAGGAAAATTTTGAATTTTCATAGAATTAAAAGAAATCAACCCAATCAATGTTGCCACTAAGAAAAACATAAATATTGGAATTGGATTTTTAATGGAGATAGATGATATATTCATATTATTTTGTTTCTTTCACAACATTAACGACATCTTGATCTCTTAAAAATGTTGCTCCAGTAATAACTAATTGGTCATTATTGGTAACACCAGATAATATCTCTATATTATTATTGAAGTGTCTTCCTATCGTTATTTTAGTTTGATTAACTTTATTTTCTGGAGTTAATATAAATACAAAATAAAATCCATCTCTTAATATTACAGCTTGTTGGTCTATAAGCATTATATTAGCATTACCAATAGATATAGAACCATCTAAAAACATACCCGCTTTAATTTTATTTAAATGCACATCTTTATTCAAATCAACAAATATTGTTCCTTGTCTAGTTTGCTCATTAATTAAAGGTGAGACTTGAGTAATTTTAGAAGTAATTACTTCATGATTTTTGGTTTTAATTTCAACATCTTGTCCAATTTTTATTTTATCTATTTGATCAGAAGATATTTGAGGTTTCCATTGTAATTTTTCCTGAATAATAAGTCGGAAAAGTTCATTTTGTCCAACAATACTACCAACTGTAGCTATTCTTGAAGATATTAAGCCAGAGTCTGGTGCTAAAATTTTAGTTTGATTTAATCTAACATTTTGAGTTTCCATATTCGCTTTAGCAGATTCTACTCTTGCTTTAGCAATTGTTTCTGTTGTTAAGTATTGGCTCATTTGTTGAGAACTTAAAGCATTAGTTTTATCTAATGTTCTTGCTCTATTAGCATTTTCTTTAGCTTGCTCTAAATTAGCTTGAGCTTCCATCAATGAGGCTTTGCTTTGATTTAAATCAGATTGTATGGTTTCTGATTTTAAAGTTGCCAAGACTTGACCTTTAGTAACAGAATCACCAACATCAACTAATATTGATTCAATTCTAATTCCAGCTATTTCAGAACCTATAATTGATTCTTGCCAAGCAGATACATTCCCTGTTACATCTATTTTTAAAGGTAACTCCTGAAAGAATGGATTTTTAACTTCAACAGTTAAAGCAGCTTTAGGAGCTAATTTAACTTCTATTTGTTTACTTGATGGGAAGTATTTATAAGCTATTCCGGCACCAGCAGTTATTACAATTAATACTATCAATCCTATTGTTATTTTTTTATTCATTTAATCTCTCCATTATTAATAAATCCACCACCTAAAGCCTTATATAAATCAATCCATGCATTAAATCTTTCTTTTTGAGATGACAATTGAAAACTTAATGAATTAAGATATGTTCGTCTTGAATCTTCTAATTCAAATAAGGAAGATAATCCTGCTTCATATTTAGCTAAAATAGATTTATAAAATTTTTGATACCCATCAACAGATGTTTTATTTAATTTATTTTTTTCTTCAGTTGAGTTAAGATTAATCAAAGCAATTTCAACTTCTTTAATGGCTATTCTAATTTTAGAAGAGAATTCAATTTTAGCTTGTTCATATTGTGCATTATAAATAGCTTCGTTTGCTTTAATTATTCCACCATCAAAAATGGGTAATGTAATACTAAGAGGTCCAATATTCCAAGATGTTCCAAGGTTAGAGCTAGAAATATTAGTAGAAATATTTCCAGATATGGAAATTTTAGGAAAACTTTCACCTCTTGCTGTTGCTAATTTTAATACTGCTGCTTGTAAATTTTGTTGAGAACTAAATACATCTGGTCTTTGAGTGATTAATTCGCCAGGGATTGATATTGGTAAGAAAAATCCAAGGTTATTTCCTTCAGATATTTCTTGAATATTTGATTTATCCTTATTAAGCCCAGTTATTAAATCATCTTCAGAAATATCGGTCAAAGCTACTAATGATTTAATTTCTATATTACATTGTGCCTGTCCAGAAGTTAGATTATTTTTAGCTTGAGCTAATCCTGCATTACTTAAAAATAAAGATGATTTAGATTCAAAACCTGCTTTAACATTTAGGTCTGTAATATAATTTTGTTTAATTATAGAATCATAATCACGTTCTAATATTTTCACATTAGTGGCACAAAAATGATAATTAAAATAACTTCTTGCAACTTCCGCTGCAACTAATGTTCTAGCTTCATGCCATTGAGCTTTAGCACCATCAAGTTGAAGCTCATTAGCTTTAATATTTAAAGCATTAAAACCTAATAAATCAAGCTCCCAAGATGTTTGAAATCCAAGTTGACTAACGGTATTAGATGAAACATTTGTTCCACTATGTAAAGATGATAAAGATGATGTTATTGTTGGTGTATTTCTAGCATTATTAGAAACAAGAAGTTTTTCATAGTTTTTTAAATTAACTATAGAGCTAGCAATTGATGGGTTATTATTTTGTGCATTTTTAATCAATTCTAATAGAAATGGATTATTAAATTGTTCCCACCAAGATTCCATTTTTTTAATTTTTTCTTTTTGACTAATTTCAGACGATTGAAAATTAAATTTCTCATTAAATTTAATTGGTGTATCTACCTTATAATCATTTGGAATCATATTGGTAGCACACCCAGATAACACAATTAAAGGTAATAAGTAAAATATTTTTTTTGTTTTCATTTTTTTGTTTTACCAATCATTTTTTCAGTTTCTATCATAGCTTTTGCATAAAGAACAAAGCGATTTCTCCATGTATCAATAGCTTTGTAACTATTGAGTAATGATGGTTGAATTAATCCAATAATATCTTGTCCTACAAACAAGAAAATACCAAAACTCATAATAGAAAATGTTAATCTATGAACGTCTTCATCTGAAGGAGTATCACCTAGTTCTTTTCTAAGAACATTTGCAAAGGCTTCGTGATGTGGCTTTAATTCATTTTCAATAGCACTATCCCAAAGTCCTGTGCTATCTAAGGTTTCTCTCATATGTAATTTTACACAAAGTTTCACATGTTCGTTTTCTTTTAATGGTGCCAGGAATCCTAAAAATAAGCCATCTAAAGCTTCATCTATTGTTAATTTATTTGTAAACAAAGAAATATCATTTCTCGGACAATTCATGGGTTCTTGATATGTGGCCTTATAAAGTCCTACTTTGTCTCCAAAATAATATTTAATAGAACTTAAATTAACATTAGCTTTAAGTGCTATTTCTCTAGTTGAAGTATTGGCAAATCCTTGGTTAGCAAAAAGCTCTAATGCGGTAAGTAGAATTCTTTGTCTTGAATCTTTGGTGTGTTTTTTGTCGGACATATTAAACTTTTTAAATCAATCGTTTGATTTAAATTAGCAACATAAAACATAAAGTCAACTAATTAAAGTTATGAAAGTTTAAAATAAGTTGATAAAGAACATTATGTTATTTATAATAAAACTATGAGTTTACAACAAAAAAAAGAAATTAAAGATTGGTTAGATATATATGATATAGCTAGTTATACTATAAACGATGACTTAACTGTTGATGTTAATGGTGATGTATATTTAGCACATAAAAATAGTTATCCGACACATTGTGAACATGATATTTTAATGATTATGGATGTAACAAAGAGACAAGTTTCAAAGGAAGATAAAAAAGAGTTAGATGATTTAGGTTTTTTTTGGAATGATGAGTTTGATTGTTGGGCATCTTATAAGTATGGAAGTGCTTAAATTTTATTTGGTTTTTTATTAAAATATAGGTTTTTAGTGTTATAATTAATACTTCAAAAACACATTAGGAAATTTAAAATGTTTACACGTCACGAACTTGCTGAATTTGGTTTTATCCCTAAGTCACACTATAAGTTAGGGCACCCATTTCCTGAAGGATTTAGCTTGCCTAAATCTATTACAAACGAAATGTTTAAAAAAATTCCTTTGTATATTCAGATTCGTTATTCTTACACTCCAATTGAGGGAGTCCATACTTTGAATTAATTTTGATTTTTGTATGATATAATAATCATATTGAATGCGACTGTAGCTCAGTTGGTTAGAGCAAAGGACTCATAATCCTTGGGTCGAGGGTTCGAACCCCTCTGGTCGCACCAAATCATTTTAAATGAAGTAAAGATGAATAATAAACTTTGTGAGACTAAAAAAGGTGCTGAATCAGAGTGGCGTCGTTTAGCACTGCAATTTGATGAACATCGGATGCAAGCTATTGGGCACCTTAAATGTTTGCTGCAAGATCCACAAGGTCATCGTGAGAGTGCTGAAAAATTTTTAACATCATCTCCATTAAGTGGAGAAATTGTTCTAGAGGAACGTCTAAAAGATATTGCAGAAAGACGAGCTAGTTCTAATTGAAAAAATAGCTAAATAAATAATTGTGTTATTGATTTATTTTTAATTTAATATAACAATATTATATTATTTTTTTAAATAGGGAAATTATGAATTACAACGAAGCCCAAGCCGCAGCAAAAGCACAAAAACAAAATGAAAAAGACATAGTAGAAATGATTGATGTTGGACTAGATGTTGGAGATACTGCCGTTGACATTGGTAGTTTAATGGTTGATTCAATGCCTGATGTTATTATTGATTCTGCTGGAGATTTTATTGGTGTAATTGTTGAAATTATTGGTGGTATTAGTTAAATAATGTAAGAAATATGTTGACTTATTTTTAAAAGAAACATATAATAAACACTCAAGGCTATTGTTAAACTTCCTTCTAAAAACTTTATTATTTTAGTTTAGCTGCTCTCCTGTTATATTTTAAAAGATGCTTAGGCATCTTTTTTATTTTAAAATTTAATAAAAATGTGTTGACTTATTTTCGAATAAAATACATAATAGACACTTCAGGCTATTATTAAACTTCCTTCTAAAATTATGGTATTTTAGTTTAATTGCTCTCCTGTCGTAATATGAAGATATTTTGTTTTCCATATGCCTATAGAGATGCTTATTTTTTCAAAGGTGCATATATGTCAAATCAAAAATCTATTAATGTTTTCGATGTTGTTTTTTCAAAACAACATAATATGTTTATTGGTGCTTTTTCTGAGAAAGCCAATAGTGGAGATAAGTTTGGTTCAAATAAAAAATTAGCCCTAACATTACAGGTTAATATTGAATCATATGGTTTTAGTTTTTCTAAGCAAGCCTTAATTTCTATGTCTAATTTAAGTGAAGACCAACTTACTAATTTATGGGGCAAGTTAAGCACTCAAGCCAAACAAGTGGTTGGAGCATCAAAAATATTTAAACCAATGTATCCTAATTTTCCTAAGCAAGTGTTAGATGCTAGTGATGAAGAATTAATGACTAATGCTTTGATGCATTATTTAGGAGACTGGATTGGATTAAGGGTTCTTCCAAAATATAAAGAAGAAGTTAGACTTCCGTTGGTGGATAAAGTAAAGCCAAAAATTATTGGAGTTGCTTTTGAACATGATGTTGAAGAACTATTTACAAATTTAATTTCTGCGAATACTTCACTTTCTGTAACAGATAAAAATACTGTTTCAGTATTGTTTGAATATTTAAAAGAAAAGGGTGTTGTTGCATCATTTATTGAAAAGGCAACTATTCCTCAAAAAGAAAATTTAGCTTATTTGGGTGGATTAGTATTAAAGTCAGAACTTAACTTTAATACTTTAATGGCTAATAAATTTGACACACCTACAGATGTGCTTCGGTTAAATGCTGCTATTTTTGATGGTGATGTAAGTTTGTCTGTCCCAACAAAAATTGGGAAAATGTCACGTCCAATGAGAAAAGCAATCATGGCCACATTGGAAAATCAATTATCTAAAACAAATGATGTTGAACAATTAGTGGAAAACTTTTTTACTTACAAAGAAATGTGGGTTAGATTAGGTCATGCTTTGCATCCTGGAGAGCATGCAAAAAAGTTTCCAAAAGTTTTTAGTGTTTTTGAAAATATTCGTTCTAACAATAAACCTATCACATTCAATTCAAAAGTTCAGTCATTTATTGAAAAAAGTGATGTCGTTTCAGCAGTTAATCTTTTGGTTCAACGGCCAGGTGTTTTTGCAAGACAATTAAATCAATTATTGTCATTAGCTGTTGGTAGTGTAGAAAAAATAGATTTAATTGTTAGTTCATTTGAAAAGTCATCTATGAAGGTGGCAACACCAGTGTTATTACAATTGCATTCACATTTTTTACATCAAGATGAAAAAGAAGTTAGAGCTTTTATGCCTAAAGGTGGTCTGTCTAAGTTATTTGTAGTGGACAATAATAACAATGCTATCTCAAAAGAAATAGCTATGAAAATTACTAATGTTTGTGAAAAGACATTGGTTTCTAGATTTGAAAAATTTGAAAAGTTAGGAAAAGTATTCGTTGACCCAAAACTTAAATTACAAAATGTTCCATTTGCACAAAGATCAGCATCTAAAGCCTTAGCATCTGTTGCTAGAGGTTCTCGTTTTGATGTTGAAGAAAAAGATAAAAGCACTATTCGTTTATTTTTATGGTGGAATGAAAATGGAATAAATAAAGAAGGTGAGGAATATGGTATTGGAAGAGTCGATGTTGATTTATCTTGTGTGCTTATGGATAAAAACTACAAAGAAATAGAAACTTGTTCTTATTACAATTTAAGATCAGGAAAAGAAGGTGCTTTTGCCCATAGTGGAGATATTACATCTGCACCAAATGGAGCATGTGAGTTTATTGATATTAATTTAGATAAACTTGATTCTAATGTTCGTTATGTTGTTATGACAGTAAATGCATTTACTAATCAAAAGTATTGTGACATGCCAGAATGTTTTGCAGGATGGATGATGAGAGAACATCCACAATCTGGTGAAATATTTGATGCAAGAACTGTTGCAAACAAGGTAGATTTGACATCAGATTCAACACAAATGATGCCAGCTATTTTTGATACAAAAACTAAACAGTTTATTTGGGGCGATTTAGCTGTTAAGGTCGGTTATGGTGTAAATAATGTTCAAAACAACTTAAGTTCAATTGGATATAATGTTAAAGCCATTACTAATTTAATTAAGCCAAATTTATATGATTTATTTATGCTTCATGCTAAAGCTAGAGGTGAATTGGTTTCGTCTAAAAAAGAAGCTGATACTGTATTCTCATTAAACGAGGGAGTAACTCCTTACATGTTCGATAGAATTTCAAGTGAGTTTATGGCAGATGAAAACAATAGTGTTATTATTGCTCCAGAAGTGAAAATTAAAAAACATTTAGTATAATTGAAGTAAAGCCCAAAAATAAGGGCTTTAAAGTTTATTTTTAAAAAAATTATTTGCTATTTGTTTTAATATTGTATAATAATTAAAATTATGAAAAAAATAATTAAAAATTTTAAAGATAGAAAAAAAATTATAGATTTAATGACATCATTATTAGCTATAGGAATAATTACATCTTTGGGTTATTTTATTGGTTTTTTATTGCTGCCAGAATATAAAATTTATTTTGGAATAGTTTTTTTTATTTTATCTTTGATTTTACAATTTATGACATTAGATACTTTACTAAAAGTGTCATTTATTTTTTCTTTACTAAATGAAGACGATGATTTCAAAGATTAAAATAAACCTATACGGATTTTTCTAATGGTATAATTGGGCATCTAATTTTTAAGGCATAAATGATGACATTCCGATTCACAGATAAACAAATGAAAGACATGGGATATACAGCATGGCGTGAACTTCCAGATGGAATTATTCTTGCTGTAGGTAATATGGCTTTTGGAAATGGAAGATTGTTTGTAGATGTTAATAATTGTGGTTATGAAGATTGTTATTGTTATGATTCATTAGAGCTTGCTGAAAAAAGCATGAAAGAATATAATCAAGATGTAGATAAAGAACCAGAAGGTTGGAAGCGTCATCCATTTAGTGGGCGGCGGCGTGAAAACGGAGATAAATCAAAAGAGTATGTCAGGGCATAATATTGTTTTTCAAATAGTTGCAAATATTATATTTTTCTGTTTAATATTTAATATGTTAAAAAATAGTAATTTATCTTTTAGCTAAAACAACTAACATGGAAAATTATGAAAACAATATTATTATCAGTTTTAATTTTATTAATGATGATAGGATATTGGGTTGGTATTAAATTTACACCAACTTATCATGTTGAGATAGCCTTCTTATTTTTTTTTCTTGGCTTTAATTATAAGATTTTCACCTGGTTCAAGTGGTGATATTATTGATTTAATTGACTAAAATGACAGAAGAATACAAATCAAAATTAGATTTATTGAATCCTTGTCCGTTTTGTGGGGCAGGAATTACAGAAATTGTTCCAAATTCTAGAATTTGGACAGGCATGAAATATTCAGAGCCAACAAGTGTTTCCGTGCGTCATTGGTGTGAGGAAACAAAATGTCAACCTAGTAGAATGATTGAGAGAGTTGGTAAAGATTTAGAAAGTGCTATAGTTATGTGGAATAAAAGATTTATTGTTTTAAAATAAGGAAAGTAATAATGATTAACGTTATATCAACCATACCAACTCAAGCAGTAGAAAAAGAAATCATCTGTGAAAAGTGTAATTCAGCCTTTAAATATAATGTTTTAGATATAAAAGAATACCACTGGGTAGATTACTTTGGAGCTTCAAATGCAAGAGGAATTATTGTTTGCCCTGTATGCAAAGAAAATGAAGTAATTAGGGTTTTGTCTTAAAAAGTATTAATTTCATAATCTTTGATATTTGTCAGAATACAACAAAAAATTATAACTTTTTTTCATTGATTGTATTTTTTAATATGTTAGAATTTTAGCTTAAAAGGAAGTTAAAGAGATGAAAACACAAAAAACACAAGATACAATATTTCAAGATGATTTTGCAGAGGAAGTTTGGGAAACGACGTATAAAGATTATAAAGATAATAATGTAGATGAGACATTTAGGCGTGTAGCTAAAACCATTGCTTCAGTAGAATCTACACCACAAAAAAGAAAAGAATGGGAAGATAAATTTTATGATTTATTAACAAATTTTAAGGGTGTACCTGGTGGGCGAATTATTGCGAATGCAGGAACCGAATGGATCGGAACAACATTTGCCAATTGTTATGTTGGTCCTTTGCCAGAAAAAAATTTAGATTCTATTGATGGAATATATGGGGTGTTAAAGCAACAAGCATTAACCCTAAAGTCTGAGGGTGGTTGGGGTATGGATTTTTCATGGATTCGTCCTCGTGGTTCTTTTATTTATGGAGTTGGGGTAGAGTCACCTGGTTCAGTTAAATTTATGGAACTATTTGATAAAAGTTCTGAAATAGTGACAGCAGGTTCAGGGTTGAAATCAAAAAATATTAAAGCCAAAGGAAAAATAAGAAAAGGTGCAATGATGGCAACAATGTCTGTTTATCATGCAGATATTATTGAATTTATTACTGCAAAACAGACGCCAAATAAGCTATCAAAATTTAATATGTCCGTTAACTGCAACAAAGAGTTTATGGATAAAGTAAATGCAGTATTTAGTGGAGACGAATCACAAGACAGTTGGGATTTGTGTTTCCCTGACACAACACATCCAGCTTACAAAACAGAATGGAATGGTTCATTTACAATTTGGAAAGAAAAGGGTTATCCTCTAATTGTATACCAAACAGTTAAAGTATCTTGGTTGTGGAATCTTATTATGGAGTCTACTTATAGTAGAAATGAACCAGGAGTGTTGTTTTTAGATAGGGCAAATGAATTTTCACCCTTTAATTATGGTGAAAATATTTTGTCAACAAATCCATGCGGTGAGCAAACATTGGCAGCCGGTGGTATTTGTTGTCTAGGAACATTAAATTTAACACAATTTCTAAATAAATTAAAAACTGGTTTTGATTTAGATAAATTTAAAGTTTATGTATCATATTTGGTTCGTTTTTTAGATAATGTAAATAGTATTTCAGATGCTCCATTACCAGAATATTTATATTCAATGAGAAATAAAAGAAGAATCGGTTGTGGAGTTATGGGTTGGGGTTCTGCATTATTTATGTTAAAAATTAAATTTGGTTCTATAGAGGCTGATAGTTTACGTGAAGAATTAATGAATACATATGCTAGAATTGCATACGAAACATCAATTGATTTAGCTATAGAAAAAGGTATGTTTTCATTATGTGAGCCACAAAAGCATGCAAAAGGACTTTTTGTTAATAAATTGGGTCTTTCTGATGAATATATGTATAAGTTGGCAACAACTGGAATAAGAAATTCATCCTTATTAAGTCAACAGCCAAATGGAAATTCTTCTATTTTTGCAAATGTTGTTACTGGAGGAATTGAGCCAGCCTTTATGCCAGAATATACAAGAACGGTTATAGTTAATGAAATTCCAGAAAATATGAAAAAATTAACACCAAACTATCATCTTGGTGAATTTCATGAAACAGAATTATTTAAATTAACTAAAGAAGGTGATGATGAAATATTGCGTGGTGTGTTTGATAATATTGTATACAAAATAGATAAAAATAGAGGTCTAACAAAAGAAGTTTTATGTGAAGATTATGGGATTAAATATTTAAAAGATAATGGAGAATATGATGCTAATGCTGATTACATTGTAACTACAACTGAGTTGAGTGTTAAAACGCATGTTAATGATTTAAAGGGTTTTGCAAAGTGGACTGATTCTGCTTGTTCAAAAACTGCAAACATTCCAAATGATTATTCTTTTGAAGACTTTAAGAGCTTATACCTAGAAGTTTATAATACTGGTGTAATTAAGGGATTTACGACATATAGGTCTGGAACAATGACATCAGTTTTATCTGCTGTAAAAGAAACTAAAGATATTGAAGAAGAAATTATTTTAGAAAATATTAAATTACCAGATTCACTACCTGCAACATTAAAAACGATTCGTGCAGAAGGCAGAAAGTGGTATTTAACAACCATAATGAATGATTCCAATACAAAACCTGTTGCATTGTTTGTGCATACAAATAATTATGAAAAAAATGTAATTACAACTAATACTGTAGATCTACTAATTAAATTAGCTAAAGATAAAGGAATTCCTAAAAAACATATTCAAGATACAATAGCAAAGTCAGGTCAAGATTCAAATACAACAAAAATTTCTAAAATTATTTCATTATGTTTGAGACACGGTGTTTTAATTAGAAATATAGTCTTTACTCTTGAAAAGGTTGATTGTATTGCTGGTTCTTTTGTTTTTCATATTAGAAAGTATTTAGGAACTTTTATCAAAGATGGCGAAAAGGTAAAAGGTGAAATTTGTGAAAATTGTGGGTCTTCAAATATCGTCTACCGTGAAGGATGTAAAGTATGCACAAACTGTGGGTCTTCAAAGTGTGGTTAGTACATTCTATTTTTGTTGAATTATTTAATTGTTTTTTTGTAGTTAAAGTATGTGATTTATGATAAAAATAACAAAAAATAGTGATATAATAACCATATCGCAACAAAATTAGTAAATTAAAATGAAAAAACTATTCCTACTTATCGCATGTTCCACATCAGTTTTATTTGCCGGATGTGGTTCTGATGCAGATATTGCATCACGCAATCTGTCAAAGGCGGCCGATCAGTTTGAAGTGAATCGTCGTATTGTTTTTTATAATGGCATCACAAATGATTATATTTTGACTGTTGAAGGTCTTTGTTCTATTGGTAATTACGATAAATCTCGTGAACTTACGGTAACATGCAAAACTGGACCTGGAGTGTTTAAAAAGCACTTTTTAGGTCTATCAGATAATGTAACTTTTTTTGCCGAGCAACTAGAGCCTCTACCTGTATCTGTATATCGTTATCGTGTTATTTTTAAACCATTAACGATTATTCCAGATGTTGAAATGAAAATGTAAGTTTTTTAATTTATATTTTTTATGAAAAAACCAAAATTATTTTATAAATAGTGATATAATAACTATATCGCAACAAATTAGAGATTGAAACATGGAAAACCAATTAAATGATTCACAAATTTGGGATCAACTTCTTTCAAGTGAAGATGGAGCTAATGCATTACAAATGCTAATGGAAGAAGCTGATGTAGAAATCGCTTTGGGAAATATTTCAAAATAAAAAGAATTTAAATTAATAATTCAATTACTGAATTAACACTAATTTAATGGTATAATTTCTTCATCGTAAACAACTTAGGGAAAACTCAAATGACAACTCTTATTTCAAAAGAACAACTTGCAATCCTTCGTAAAGAAATTGATTTTGCATTGGCAGAAGTAGCTAAAAAGCATGGAATTGCAGAGGTAAAGATTGGAACTATTCGTTATGATTCAAATGGTTTCAAGTCAACGATAGAAGCACGGTTTGAAGGTGGAGAAAGCCAAGAAATGGCAACCCTTCATTTGAATGCAGAACTATATGGTTTCAATAAGGATATTGTTGGTGCAACAATTGATTATGCAAATCGTCGTTGTAAGGTTGTTGGTATGAAACGAACAAAACTTGTTCTTATTGTTGATGGTAAAAAGTGCACAGCACCAATTGATGCTGTAAAAAATGTGTTACGTTTACAAAAGTCATCATTGGTAAAAGATTTATCTGAAACTTTTGCGAAAGTGTCTTTGTTTCATCCTTAATTAAAGAAAAAAATGATTTATAAAAAAACGTCATCGTCGTCAAGAAGCTCATAATTTTGGTATCCAAGTTTTGGAACTGAAGTGAATCACACCGACCTAAAGAACGGTGTCTTAAGGCTTATCCTGATAAAATAAATATTTTTTTTAAAAACTACAAAATTAATGTGTTATAATTACTCATTATCAATAAAATAGAAAGAGAATAGAAAATGAATAAAACAGCAACTACAGTTAGGAAAAAGATTTCGAAGCCATTTAAGGTGGTTGGAACTATGTCTTGGGTTAATGTAAAGTTGGGAGCCTACAAGTCAATGTTTGAGGCTAATAAAGCTATTGAGGAATTTAAGTCTCGTAAAATTTATACTAATTTACGAGTAGAAGAAGTTACAGTTTAATAGATTATAGTTATTGCATAATTATTGCAATAACTATAGAAAAGAGTAGGTGTCCAAAAGGTGTCTACTCTTTTCTTGTTTTAGTAGTTTTAATTACTATTTCCATAAAATATTTAGGAGACTTAAATGACTGAAATACTAGCTAAAGTGGTTGCTGAGATGACAAAATCACGAAATTTTCAAAAAGCTGCGTGGCAACGAGTAACCACTTGGGCAGCAGTATGCACAGATGAAGGTGCATGGTTCTTACATGGAAAATGATTCTTGTATCAGCATTTGCTTCAGTGATCGTGAGAAATACACTAATATGTTCAACGATAATTTGCTTCGTGCAGTTGAGCAAGCATATGCTGAAGATGCAATCGTTGGTGCAGTTTTATCTGATAATACATGAGCTTGGTAAAAAATCAATTTTAGGAGTTAGATAATGAATGATAATATTAAAGAGCTAATTGAAAAGCAACAAAATCAGAAAAAGGTCATCCTAAATAGGATGTTACTAAAAATAAAGTTATAACTAATTTCGATAAAGAAAAGTTTGCAAAATTGATTATATTTATTTTAAGTGTGGTGAATGTGTTAATGCTGAAGTGGTAAGTTCATCAGTTAAAAAAGTTGGTGAACCAACAATGTGTTTTTAAAAAGATAAAGTTGAAAAAGAAGGTGTAATAACTATTTGTTGAATTGATGATTAATCTTTGTGCCGTGACAGCGATGATGTTCAGTATCAATAAAAATAGTATCCACCCAGATATTTCGTATGATGAACCGAAGGAGAGTGCTAAAATGGTTATGCATACTACATGTCAACATGTTGGAGAGAAGATTTTTAGTGAATTTGGAATGAATCAATGGGAAAGATATGGCAAATAATAAAGAATTTTTTTTGTTTAAATAATAAATAAATTTTTATTAGTTTTTGTAACAGTGTTAGTTTTGTTGTTTTTATATATTTTAGTAAGTATATTTATTAATATTAACCAAAAAAAGGTAGGTAAATTATGATTTTAGATAAAATTAAAGATATTGGTTATTTTATCGCCAATGTTAAAAATAAATCACATGTGCTACGAACGCGTGCAAAATATGGTCAATGGTCTGACTTGGTAACTCGCATTCCAGATGCACTTATGTTTGCTATTATTGATTTTGTAGAAAAAGAATGTTTTTGGATGAATGTAGCATTTACAGAAGAAAAAAATAAATGTAATTTAGAACTAGAAGTTAAAAAATATATTGAACAGTCATATATTAAAAGGAAAATTTTTAGTGTGAATGTTTCAGATAGTGTAAGAGCGAAACATGCAAGATTATGGATGGACTTTCAAAATGAACACACACCAGAAGATATTAAACCTTATGATGAACTCTGGGAAGCATATTTATTTGCAAAAAACAAATATTTTAATTTTAATGAATATGAAGAAAGTGGATTAAATGCATTAATAAAAGATGATAGAGATTGCGATTTTTTTAAAAAAGAAGAAAGACATGAAGTAATCGAGGCATATGATAAAATAAGAAAACTACGTGAAGATTTTGAAATAGAAGTTGAAAAACACTGTATTAATATTGTTAAATATCGTCAATCCATGTGGACTTAAAAAAGAAAAGGTATAATTAAATTAATAGAATAAAAAGAATGGATAGAGATGAAATGATAAAAAAATTAGAAGAAGATAAGAAATCATCTCAAATTGCAATTGAAGCATTATTGAAAAAAGATATGATGGATGAAGATGGTTATCCAACAATAGATGCATTAGAAATTGTTAAGTTGTGGCATTGGTCAGATGAACAAGGTTGGTTTGATTTTATAAAGTCACTTTGGTACATGGCAGACTATGGTTGGAATGAAGTTGAAGAAGCAAGTGAACATAGGGAGGAAAATGTTTATCGTTATTACATTTCAACAGTTGGTTGGTCAGGAAATGAATCTATAATTAGAGCTATGAAAGAGAATGTAATGTTATGGGATGGAGGTTGGATCCAATCTCGTCGTGGTGGACATTATATTTTTGAATTGGAAGTTTATAATCCAAAAATAAATCGACCTAATACTTGAATTGTTAAAAGTTTAATAAAGATTTTAACTAAACAATTCAACATCTTTTATCTTTAAGCTATCAATATTTTATCCACCCAAAATTAGCTTAATTTGATTGCTTTGAACAGCAATAATGCAAGCTTAGGTAAGAGATAAAAAATTTTATCAAATTAATCAATAAATCATTGTTCTGAATGTTCCAAAGTGCCTTTATTAAAATTAAAGATGCTAATTTTCACGAGGTTATAGAAATAAATTGATTATTTGATATTTTTTTATTTATTTTTTTAACAAATAGATAAAATATATGATATAATTCAAACCTATTACTATTATAGGATGTAAAATGAATAAATATGTTGTAAAACTTGAACAATATGGTGATGATGTAATTCTACCACTTCCATTAGAAGTTATTACTGCCCTTGATTTAAAAGAGGGAGATGTTCTTAATTGGACTGATAATGGAGATGGGACATTCTCCATGACAAAAAAGAAGATAGCTACAAAACTTGTATTGGTTGACTCTATTCATACTTTTTTGATGCGTCATGTTATTGAAGTGCCAGAAGATCATCCAGAGTATGCATGTGATTCAGTTGTTTGTGAAGGTAGTGAATTGATAGAGTTCTCGCAAGATTTTCTAGGTTCACAGATTGCAAGCTACCGAGAGGTTTCTAAAGAAGAAGTCGTAAAGATGTATCGAGAATATAACACATATGAAAAAACATTAACTGATGAAGATATTCTTGAGCAAAGTATTACAAAAGATTAAAAAAAATAAAAATGGAGAAACAGGATGAAAGAACTAATTAAAGAATTATTAAATCAGGCACTTGAACCATCTGGTCTTGAAGGATTGGGTGGTTCCTACATGGAAGTGAAATTTGTTATCAATAGAAGAAGTGCAAAAGTTTATAGAGAACTGTTTCCTGGTGAATGAGAAATAATATATGGTAGGGTTTCTTTCATGATGGTTAGTTTTTAACTTAAGAAGATTTTGCAAACATTGCCTGCATATTAATTATATTAAATACATTCCATTTTGAAATGTCTTGATTAAATTTAGATTCACAAAACATAAATTTCATATTTTTAACATTAGATACGTCCCATTTGCTAATATCACCATTAAATTCAGAATTTTCAAATAATGAAGACATATCAATAATGTTAGAAACATCAATATGGTTTAGATCACATTTGTTTCCATTTGAATTAATTTCATGATTAATTAACTCTATTAAGTGTTCTTTATTTTTAGCTATTATTATTTCTTTAGTCATGAATTTATTATAAATTAATTTGTTTCATTACTAATAGAACAGGTTAGTTATGTAAAAGAAGAGATAATGAGTTATGCTAGAGAAAAAAGTTTATTAAAAGAATCCAAAAATGAAAATCAATTAAAATAATTGGTGAAAATTTAGGAGGTATAACAAATATAGTTAGTAATGTTGGGATGTTTCTTATACGGCCAACTAATCTAATAACAGCACTTGCATATACTGGAATTGTTGGGCAATTATTAATTGGAAAGTTGATAATTGGAACAACACAAAAAGTTAAAGGTTTTTTAAATATTAGTGGTAAAGATTATATATTTAGTGATGAGGAAGACTTAAGAATTATTAAAGTAAATAATTCAAAAGATATAGTTCCAAAAGCTGGTTCATTAATAAATAGACAACATAATCAATCGATAATAATTGATAATATTCCAGAAAAAAGTTTATTTACAATACCTGGTGTAAACATACCTATAAAATTAGATACAGATTATCATGATAAAGCATTATATTTTATGCCATTTGTAAAAGAATATGCTAAAAGAAAAGATGCTACCAATGTTGTCTTAAAAGAAAGAATTGATTTTGTATTAAATGTAACAAATGAAATTAAAAACAATACAGATAATACAACTAAAAGTATTGTTAATATAATGGTTGAAGAGGTTAATTCGAGAATTTTAAAATTTAAAGAAAATATGAAAAAAGCAAATAATGTTTCATATGGAAATGAATTAAGAATTTGATTTTATTTGTAAAAAAGAAGAATGTTTGATATACTAATATGAGGTAAAAAATGGAAAATGGAACAATGATTGAATACGATGATGGAACTAAACTTTGGTGTTTAAATAAATTACTTCATCGTACAGATGGTCCGGCCATTGAAAGAAATAATGGTGATAGAGAGTGGTATTTAAATGGAAAAAGAAACCGTGAAGATGGTCCAGCCATTGAGCGTGTAAACGGAGTTAAAAAATGGTGTTTAAATGGATTTGAATATTCTGAGCAATCATTTAATGCCACTCAGCTTAATAAGAAATTAAATTCAGAATTACAAGAAAAGTTCATTCGTTGTAAAAAAATTAAGATTTAATATAATTAATTTTAATTCAAAGTGAGAGTTGAACTACCTCACACTAAAGCATATTAAAACTTCAAGTCTAAAGGCTTAAGTTAAGGGTTGATTAACAGTTAATTAAAAGCTAACTATTTTTAACTAAATATAATTATTTAATTACTCATAGAAATTAATTTTTTATTAAGCTAAGCAATAGATATTCAAAACAAGAATTTAATTTAGAATTAGAAAAAATATCTCCACAATTAATAATTTTAAAAAGTTCATTTTCTTTAAAAATAGTATGTTATAATAACTCCATTGTATAATTTCAGGAGTAATAAGTGGTAGAAGCAGTGAAACCAGAATGTAAAGAAGTTACTTGGTCTGGCGGGGATACTGTAAATGAGTATTCTCATGATGCCTTTGGTATGGTTGGAATGTCTATTGTTCCAGGTGGTAGTGTAATGTTTGGTTCAGATTTGAATCATGGCCAACAAATTCGTATTCGTATTGCTCGTGCAACTATGAAGCGTGGGCTTTCTAGTGATTGGTATAGTGCAGAATCAGCACCTTTTGCTGAAATTAGCTTGAGTCACAATCAATTTGCTGAGTTCATCACGAATCCTAACCGTGGTGACGGTATCCCTTGCACGATTAACTATGCTCCTGAACGGGGGACAAAGATTATGGCTATGCCTCAGATTGAACGCATTGAATCCAAGATGGATATGATGAAATCTGAAATTCGTAATTCTGCTAAAGATCAAATGGCGAAAGTCCAAAAAGCATTTGATGAGTTATCTGCTCTTGTTGAAGGTGGTGGTGGTAAAAAAGCCATGAAAGAAGCTTTGTTTTCTATGAAATGCCAAATTGAAAATACTCCTGGAAATATGTCTTTCGTGGTTGAACAAGCTGAAAAAACATTAGCAAAAGCTGTTACTTCAGCTAAGGTAGAAGTAGAGGCATATATCGGAAATGCTATTAATAAGCTTGGTATTGAAGCAGCACAGAATCTTGGGCTGACTAAAGCTACTACTCAAGGATTCCTTGAAAATGAATAAATAGAATTTGAATAAGGTTGTTTGAAAATTAGTTAGAGTTATAGGAAGGCCTTGAAGTCAAGGCCTTTTTTCTTTTAGTGATTAACTATTACTTTAGGAACGAAAGGCTTTGAGTCTTTCTTCCGTAGTGAATTTTCCACTTGTAGCAATGTTTTCCATTTGTTTTTTAAAATCAAGACTTGTAGTTCGTCTATTAGAGTTTTGAACTTTAGAAGAATTTGTATTTTGAATGTTTTTAAGTGTAGGTTTTTTCATATATAGTTGCTTCAATATGAAACTAATTCATCATCGATGAATTCAATAAAAGGCTACACCATTAATAAGCTATCCAAAGATGATTCAATTGTTATTTTTGCAGCAATTGCATTAATAGACGGTCTGGAAAAAATAATATATTTCGTTTGAGAATCTTCACGAACAATGAAATTACTTTTTAATTTTTCGAGTATTCTATTTGCACAATCAAAATCTGATTCCCCAAGAAATTGCAATACATCCTCAATACCATGATATTCAAGAGCTTTTAATATAGAGAGTTTTGAATTGCAATTTTTCATATATTTTTATTTAAATTTTGATTTTGGTTTGGAATCTAATTTTGCTGGTTTTTCAGTATTAGATAAAACATCAGATAATGTCTCTGCTAACTTATCAAAAGGAATATAATACATTGAATTTTCAGTATAGTTCCCATAGTATTCTGATTGAGAATACTCATATATTTTGATATGTTCTTCAATTTTTCTATATTGTAAAAAAGTAATAGCAGGAAAATGTAATTCTAAAAAATTATCAAGTTCGGTTAATCTTGCTGGTTCTTCAGTAGAAACAGCTTGATTTGCTTCCCCACCCCAACAGTTACCACCAGTTATACCACCACTTGTCCAACTAGAAGAAGTTAATGCTTTCAATTTTTTATCTTTAATGAAGTTTTTAAGTTCATAAGAATTTTCCATCTTTGAATAAACTGTTTGTCCACCACCAGTGAATTCTTCTAATAGTTTTAATATATCTTCTTTTGAATTTTCCATGTGATGCCTTGGTTTTATAAGTTAATTATATATTATTAAATAGAAAAAATAAAGACTACAAATGAAAGTTTGTGGTCGTTTTTTATTTAAATATTATATTTATTTAATTTTTCACAATTTTTTTTACGATAAAGCCATCATTGGTTTTATCAAGAGATGTTTTAACACTGTCTCCAACATTTAGTGTTTCAAGAATACTTAGATTCTCAAGTTTTAATTTAAAAACCATAGTCATGCCTGGCATATCTAAGTTTTTTATTTCTTCGTGCTTTAGTGTTATCTTGCCATTTTCTTTGTCAATTTTTTTGATAATAGCAGGAGTAAGTTGAGCATCTTTATTTTCTGATACAACAGAAGACTTTATTTCGTTAGTATGGTTTGAATCATGGTTGACAACTTGTGCATTAGCATAAATAGGGGCGATGACGAATAGGGATAAAAGTATTTTTTTCATATTTTTTAATAAAAGTTAGTTAATTAATTGATAATATAACAAAAAATTGCAGCAAGGCAATGTACAAACAGTTTAAAAATAAGTTTGATAGGGATTAATGGTTCAGGAAGCATACGATAAGCTCTCCTGACAAATCATAATTTTAAATAAAGAAGGATTTTTAAGCCTACTTGTTCATTTTAATAAGGTATTGCGTTGAGAATTATATGAATTAATTTTTTCTCTAGATTTGGAAATTTCACTAATTGTTTCTTCTTTGGTTTTAGAATTAACTCCAAAAGATTTTAGATTATTAATGTTTCTTGAATGTGCAAGATTTAAATCCTTTTGAAATGCATTTTTATTAACTCCTGCATGCCAAATAGCAAGGGTTCTATTAATATACTTATCTGAATTGATGATTTCAAGATTTTTTGAAAAAGAATCAAACCATTCTTTTCCTGCGATCTGTTCTAATCCTTTTATTTTGCATTCGTAAAGAGATGAGATTAAATTGCTTTGAAGAGAAAATTTGTCATTATCATAGTTCAAATGAAAAATTGTATTCAATTGGTAGGCATTATTGATATTTGCATGAGTAGAGGAAATTAAAACTCGTGAAACACCAACATTAACAACTTCTTGGCAATAAGTATGTATTTCTAATGGGGTAAGTATTCTTTCTTCCATATTGTCTAGTTTTGACTTCAAGTATTCTAATCCTGGAGATGTAAAATGATTAAAAGATGAAACATATTCGTCAGAAGAATGTGTTTCTTGTTCATCATGTTGTTCTTTTTTCCGAGCATCTATAATAAAATCAAGAAGTTCTGTTGTTTTTTCTTTGTTATATGTTCCATTTATCATGTCGTTATTTCTAATCAGGAATAATGCACTGGTGTCAGCATAGATTTCCTGATGCAGTGATCGAATTTCTCTCATAAAAAATTGGTCTATCTGGCTAGATTTTTTAAGTTTTTTAGCCTTTAGTTCTTGATTGATTTCTGCAACTAATCCCCTATTTGATATAAGGGATAGTTGGTGGGAAATTTGGCTAATTTCTAAAATTCTAGGGTCTATAACTGATTTATATTTTCTTTTGTTTACCTGTTCAAAAGCATGTGATGTTTCATGAAAAACAATAAATTGAACAGTTCTTTCTAGTCCTATTTTTTTTACTAAATAATGAGTAAGATTATATTTTTTATCATTATTGTTGTGTTCTTTAATGAAAAGAGAAGACCCAAGAACCATTTTTTTACTATCAGCGTGAATGTGTCCTGCCTTATCATTTACACCTGTGCTTAATTTTTTTGCAGGTCGATAAAAAATATCTATTACTGCCAATCCATTTCTTAAAAATCTGTTTAGCTTTGAATTAACATTCATAACAATTTCCATGTTTTCAGTGTAATCAGAGTTTTCATATTGTTCGTTAAGACATTTTGCAGAATAAGTGATTGCATTAACAATCTGCTTGTCTTGTTCTGGAACAGCTTTTAAAGAAGGAAAGTTTTGTTCTATTTTTGAGAAAACTTTAACTGCCCAAGAGTTTTCAAGATTAAATTCGTCTTGAGGTGTATCTCCAGAAGAATAAGAGTAGCCACACTTTAAATTCAATTCAAATAAGTATTGCTTTACTGCTAAAGAATTAGACTTCAATTTTATTTTCATAATATTATTTTTTAGACACACTTAAAGTGCTTTTTAAAGCATAAAGATTTTGTTTTGAAAGAATTTCACCATCTTCATCAGTAAATATGGCTATGGTATCTCTATTGGCTAAACTGTCATAAATATCGTCGGTTAGTTTCTTGGTTATGAATAGTTGATTCGATTGAGTTTTGATAAAAAGTTGGTGTTTTTCATTTAGATTGATATCTAAATCTTGTTCAAGTAATTCTTTTGAAATTTTGAAGAAAATTACATATTTACCATCTGCTTCTGTTCTAATAAAAGAGTAGGAAAGTTTTTTGGTTTCTGACATGTGCAATCTCCATTGGTTAACTTAATTATAATGTTAGCAGAAATTAAGTCAAACTCGCAATATGAATATGTTAGATTAATTTATTAAGGAATAATATGAAACCCCAATCTGATGAAATCACTCAAGAAGAAGATGAAGAACAAATATTGAAGGTAAAGAATTGGCTATTAGTCTTTTTGATATTGAAAATCCTATAGTTATAGAACCAAAAATAATCAAAATGCATAAAATCATTAATGATATAAATAACCTTCAAAAACATATGAATTTAATATTCATTCAAAATGATATTGAAAATTTAGCGAAAACTATAAATTATAAATTTAAATATTTAATTAAAATTTAAGGAAAAATTATGTCAAATGAAGAAAAGAAGAATAGTTTTAAAGGTTATCAAGAAGAAATGGTAGCAAATCGTTTAGTAATTATTACTGAACAAATAACTATTTATAAAAAACAAAGAGTTAAATTTAAGAACATAACAGAAATGTGTGAAGTAATTGCACAGCAAATTACGAAAAAAGAAGGTAAGCCATGTAGCACATCAACAATTATTAGAAACAAAAAATATAAAGAACTGTTGGAAGATTATTATTATTCTCAAGAAGGTGTGAAAAGACCTGGTGAAATTACGAATTTAATTGCTGAATTAAGTGCATCTAATGTAGAAAGAGAAAATCTTAGATTAAAGCAATATATTACGAGTCTTGAAAAAGAATTGGATAATATCAAGAATAACCAGGTAAAAGTAATTCAACCAAGTGAAGATATTAAGTATCTAACTAATGATGAAAATAAAATAGCTAATTTATCAAAAGCACTTCATCAATTAATTAATCATTGTGAAGGATTAGTAGCATTTAATGAAAATGGTGATTTGATTGATTTAACCAAGTTGCACGATAATGTTATTGTAAAGAAGGAGTTAATGGGATGAAGTATTAATAGCAATATTAATAATTGAAACAAAAGGAGATATATATTTGAAATTCAATAATTAAAGGAATAAAAATATGAAGAATATTTTGTGGATAAGTATATGAAAAATTACCTAAACACATCTTTTTAAAACCATATTGGAAGTCTTAAAAATTGATATATTAAGAATGGTTATTACAAGCAGAAGTCTAATTATATTCTTTTAAACTAGTTTATTATATTCTGGTAATGGAAATATTCCATTCAATTTATGTGGTGTGTAATCTAATAATTTTATTTTATCTTTTTGATTAAAATCATCTCAAATAAAGTGCAAAAAAATTAGGAGAACAAACTGAACAATTAGATGCTCATCACATGCCATCAAATAATTATATGAAAAATAAGGGTGTATCTAAGGAAGAGGGTGTTGCTATAGAAATGCAACCTTCTAGACATACACAAACGAGAACATATGGAAATAATTTACCTAAATCTAAAATTAATGAACTAAAATCTAGTTATCAAGAAAAATATAAAATTAATGCTAGGCAATATAATTAAATTTCTATTGAACTATCAGGTAAAATTAATTCAGTATTAGAACTTAATAAAGGTTATATTGAAGATACTAAAGATAATATTTTATCTTTATATAAAGCTATTAAATCTAAAGAAAAAAACATGACTACATTCACACGACGCCTTGGTAAGTTTAATTTTAAGAAATTAACTGAAGTTAATACAACATCAACAATCAATTTGTTGTATTACAAAGGTTGGGGAAAAATTTCTGAAATTCTTAAAGAATTTAGTGCATTAGAAAATGGTATGCATGGTTATCATGCTGGAGTAGTTTATGGAAAACCTAATTCTATTTTAAAAGAATGTGAAAATAGTCCTGGAGTTTGGGTGTTTGATTTTTCAAATGGAATAACACTATTTATGTTTTCTGATGGATTTAGAAAAGACAATTACAAGGGAACTTCCTATGAGGTTGAGATTAAAGAAGGAGTTATGGAAAAACATGTAATTGAGTCGTTAAAATCATTTTTTGACGATTTTCAAAAGAAATTTAAAGAACAATATCCTGAAGATTTTGAAAAGTTTAAGATGTTTTCAAAAATTTAAATTTTTAGTTTATAATTCAGCACCGAAAAGAAAGAATATTTTCTTCTCTTTATTTAAGAGACATTAAAGATGTAAGGCAAATATAGTCAGGAAGTAAGAAAATCATTACAAGAAGTGGTAAAGCAAAATAAAGAAAAGATTGTTCTAGAAATAATTGGAAAGCAAAGTGATTGAATAATTAAGGATTATATGAATACTAAACATGAGTCAGAGTTGGATTTTTTTAAAACAAAAAAATTTGATGAGTTAAGCGACAAGCTAACTTTTAAGAAAAAAGCTAAAGTAGAGAAACGTAATACCACCAAAGGTCTTGCTGGTATTTTAATTATTGCTTTGGGATTAGTATCGTTATATCTTGGTATTGAATATTCTGGTTGGTTACTGTTTTTTGGTTTTTTAAAATTAGATAATCGTGATGGTTGGAAAATTTTTGCATTATGTGTATTAGGTATGATTGGTTTATATTTTAATATTCCATTTGCAAGCTGGTTATTGTTTTTTACATTATTTGTTGATTAAGTAATTCTATTGAAGAATCTGAAATTATTAATGGGAAAATTAATAATTGGAGCAGATCTACTAGCAGTTACTTTTGTTTATTGCTCAAGTCGTTACTGAACTGTATCAACACAAATAATTGATTGAAGTTAAATCAAAAGATGTCAATTCCTTAGGTCTAGGTAGTAATACAAAAATACTTTAGTGTCGTGATTAACAAGTAAAGTATTAATAAAGATTTTCACTAAATAATTCAATGTTGTACATAATTAAACTATCAATATTCTGTCCACCAACAAATCGTTTAATCTGATGCATTTGTGCCACAATAATCAAAGCCTCTGTTCTAGTTAGAAATTTTTTCATTTTAAATTAATAGTAATACCCATATTTCAATGCATGCTTATAACGAGATTCGCCAACTGCTGCAAATATGTCCCAAACTTTTTACAGTGAACTGGTATGAGTTAAAACGATTTAATTTTTTGGTTTTTTGATACTTCTTATTATTGTATTTTTACAATAATTTGGGTTAAAACTTCCGTTTTAAAACGGAAGTCTTACCCCAATTCTAAATAAATAGAATGCTGTAGATGCTCCTATAAATGCAGCAACAGTCAAAATCAAAAATTCAATAATATATTTTTTCATTTTAAATCCTTATTTTTTAAATTAATAGTAATACCCATGTTTCACTGCATGATTATAACGAGATTCGCCAACTGTTGTCAATATGTTCCAAACTTTTCTTAGAAATTTTTTCATTTGTATCCCCTTTTTGAACCATGCTTATCAAACTCATGAGTCCAATATTCAACATCAAATATTGATTGGGGATTTTTACTGATTATATATTGCTCTAATTCACTTTGATGAATTGGGGGGTAAGATTTTGGCTGAAACAACACAGATATTTTTGCTATAATAGTTTTTAACATTTTTTTCCTTTGGTTAATTTTATAGGTGTAAACCCTTATAATTTTATTATATACTAGTTTATGTTGCATTGCAACAAATGTCAAGATAAAACAGTTAAATAATTTAAATATATTTAACTTTTTAGAGTTTAAGTATTAAAAATGTTGAATACCAAGACAACTAAAAGAGGAATATTGAATGGGATAAGTTTTGGATGTTAATTTTTTAACGCATTAATGTTAATACATTTCCATTTTTATTTTCAAGGACAATTTTATTTTGTTCTCGCCGTTTATTAGCTTTTTCACGACTAATTTCATTATGAGCTTTCATGTAATAACCAATTTTAATTTCTTCAATAAAAATTTCGAAAGCTTTAATTTTATCATAATCTGTATTTTTTGAAGCAATAATTTCAGCAATTTTATGTTTAATGATTTTATCAGAAACAGTCATTTTTTTCCTTAATTTTAATAAAGGTGTATTGTATCAGAAAAATAAATAAAAGTTTGGACTAATAAATTATGTCTGCTAAATTACCTATTGTGCTATAATAAGAATATTCTAACAATGAGGTTTAAAATAAAAAAAGTTTTTTTTGCAGCTATTATTTCTTTAGTGGTATTGACTGCTTGTGGAAAGCGAGAAATGACAGTTGAAGAATTTAAATCTAAGTCTGCTGAAATTGAAAAAATGAATAGCTATCAAGAAAGTGAAATTGTTGGAAAAGTTAAAGGTAGTGATGTATTAATTCATAAATTTATTGATAAAGAAACAAATAATGTATGTTATTTTATTGAATATAATTTTCAGAATATGAGTTGCTTAAATATTAAATAATGCTTAATAAGCAAGAAGAAATGGAGCAGTTATGAATGCAATTAATTGGTCAGAGATTGAAGAATGTGAATTAAATCCTGAATATGATTTATGCGGAATATTTAATGGCAAATATGTAGATGTGGTCAGAGATGAATCTGGATTATGGACTCCTTCGTTTAATGGGGTAAGGATTAAAGAAAGTATTAAGACAAGATTAGAGGCTAAAGAATATGTTGAAAGTGTTGATTTAATTGATGTATTAAGTAACAAACATGAACATTAAAGCCTGTGAGTTAATTCTCCAAGTAACTATATAAATTAGGTCTTAAATAATATGAAAATTTGTAGAACAATAGTAGAGATTATTGGTTGGATTACAATTACTTTTGCAATTGTTGGTTCAACAATTGATTCTTATGATTTCCGTTTTTGTTTAGCACCTACTGGAACATGTTTTAAACCAAAATAAAAATACAATGTGAAGTCTAATTTTTAGCTAAAATGGTTTTTTCATTTGTGGCAAATAGATGGTAGTAGTTTACCGGCACCGTCCTTTAGGGCGGTGTGATTCACCTATATATTAAGTAATGCCATACTTGTCATACCATTTATATCTTTGAAACTTTGAAGTTTTTGAGTCAGCATAAGAAGCAAGATTAAAAGCTCTAGGCAAGCACCATTTGCCATCCTTAAAAAGACAGTCACAAGAAAGTGAATCACCAAGGTGAATTTGAAACAAACCATCTTTTGGTGGTGGTGAAATATTAAATTTCTAAACATTAAGATATATCATTAGCTTTGTAATATTTTAGTTTTCTACATGTGCCCATTCTCCATGAATATCATCAATATAAAAAATATTATATTTTCTTAGTTCATTTTTTAATTTTTCTAAATCATTAAAATTACCACCCCAACCTGTAGAAAGATTTTTTTCAATTACTTCTCCTGCAATAATTGATGCTGCTTTTTTCATTGTGTAGTCTACATATTTTCTTGTTGTTGCCATAACTATCTCCTATATTAAAAATAATGGTGTATTGTATCATGATTTTCACTATTAAGTGTGTTTAATTGTTTGTTGTGGAATAGTTTAATCAACTACAAACGAATTAATATGAATAAAAGAACTTGAACTTAAATCTTATGTTGAGTGTGTTGAAGATGTAATTAACCCGTCAAGTAACTATTTAAGTTATAAGAAAAATATATTGTTTTTTTGATTAATTTAATTGTTAATTCTATATTTTATGATATAATTGAATCTTTCAATAGAATGTTAATTTTGGAGTTTAATATGAGTATGAATTTACATCTTAGTGGTAAACGTGAAGTAACCGTTAAAAAGACAGGAAAGAGTTCTGAGCAAAATATTAGTTTTGATTTGTGGCAAACTCCTACATCTGTAACAAATGATGCCTGTAATAGTTCGAATCCAAAAGATTCTTATGTTTCCTGGGCAAGCAAATTTGATAAAGATGAACAAGAGCCAATTTATGCTGATGGGGATATTTTTTGTGAACAAGAGCCAATTGGTCATGAAATTAGAAATGATTTTAAATCCCATATTAAAGAGTTAGAGGAATGGTTGGTTATGTGTGAAGAAGAAGGATATGAAGTTGAGTTTTATTCACTTTAAAGGATTATTATGACAAAAACAAAACAATTAGAAATTGCAAATTATTGCTATGCTTTTGTATCTGGAATGTTTGCAGAATTTCATAAGCCCACTATTCGAGGGGATAAATTCACTTGGATTAATTTCCCTAGTATGGTAGAGGAATTAGCTAGGGCACAAGTATTCACTAGTGTTTCTATGACAAAAAAGACTCAGGTTGAAATTGAAGATAAAGCTGCTGAATATGCCAAGGAAATTGCTAATACTTTAATTACTCGTGCTGGATATATTTAATTTCGTGAAAAAGTTAGTTCATTAAAGTAAGATGGGGAAATAAATGAAAAAAAGAATTGATATTCTACTAAATGAGTGCACAGATCAAAAAATGAAGAAACCTTGGCCTCTAATTGATGCTAAAAAGTTTGCTGAATTACTTATTCGTGAGTGTGCGATGGTAGCAGAAGAAGTGGATGGAGATTATCGTGCAAGAAAATGTATTTTAGAGCATTTTGGAGTAACTGAATGACAAACTTAATGGGAATCGATTCATTAACACAATATGCAAATAAATTAAGAGAAAATATTTTTCCATCATTGGAAAATCAGAAATATAAATCATTAGGTGAATTTAGTTCTGATTGGAATACCTTTGTTTATTTTGAGAGTGCACGTGCAGCAGAACAAATAGGATATGGATTCCATCCTTTAGCATTCTTAAATGATGTGCTTTACACTTAATTTTTTAAAAAAGATTTGGATATTTAAAATGAAAACAAAAAAAGAAATGAAATGATTCAGTATTCAGTAGATAAAGTAGATAGTGGGATTTTGAGATATCAAGAATAGACTATTGTAATTTTTTTGTCAGAAGCATATGGGGTGAGTCAAGAAATAATTAGTTTGGACATTTAAGCAGAAAAAATTTCGTGAAAAGAAAAGGCATGAAAAACATCGGATGGAGATTCTTGCAAGTAATGAAGAACGATGATTAGCTAAATTAGTGTCTCAAAGTTAACCTGTCTATTTATAAAAAAAAATAATTTATAACAAAAAAATTTAATTTTTATAAGTTAAATGTGTTATAATCACAATTAATTAATTTTACTAACGAAATAAAAGGAATTTTAAATGGGTGCATGTTTTGATAGCCAAACTTTTAAGGCCTCTAGTGAAAAAAAATTAAAAGAAGATTTCGCAGAGTATCAAGAATATATGTGTAAGGAAAATGGAGAGGATGCATATGCTGGTCATATGGGAATTGCTAGGGGGTTAAATATTGAAAACAAAGTATTTAAAAATGAAAATGAAGCATACGAATATGTATCTAATCGTGCAGAAAAATGGCAAGCAGCCGTTGCAGTTAAAGTTGGCGACTTTAGTAAGGTATTTCCAGTAACAGCAACAGAAAAAAAAGAAGTATTAAAACTAGATGAACTGAAAGATCGGGTTTCTAATTTTCAAAAAGATTTAATTGTTCGTGTGAAGCAAAGTAAATCAACACAGCGTGGATGCAAAAAGTGTGGAAGTAAGATTTCAGTTAAATATGTTAAAGACATTTGCTGCCCTGTTTGTGGTGATCATCATTTTATTGAAACAGAAACAGATACAAAAAATTTAACTAATTTAAAAGTTAAATTAAAAGAACAGCAAACCAAAGTAAATGTTATGTCTAAAAAGTATGATGAAAAAACAAAAGATACTTATTGGTTTGTTGGAGCATTGTGTGCTAGTTAATATATTTCTTATCGGTTAAGAAAAAAACAATATGGGATTTAATATGAAAATTAATAATGGTCGTGAAGATTGTGTGGTTGGTGAAAAGGGTATTAAATATTTTGAAGAAAAATATAATGCAAAATATATTGCAGATTTATGTTTGAAAACAGTTGATGGTGGTTGGGTAAATGAGCCTGCCGCAATTTTTTATCAAGAAACACCACCACAACCAGAATATTCAAATTACTTTGCCGTTTTTGTTCGTAATGGCAAAACATATATTACCAGTGGTAAAAGTACAGTAGAAGGAACTATTGCTGGAATTGAATCCGATGATGGTGAGGTTATTTTTAGTCGTTATCGTCATGATTATAGACAGTCTAAAGATGGTTCTGTATTTATTGATGGTGGAAGAGATTATGTGAAATCAAATAATCCATCTCGTTTAGTAGAAATTAAAATTGATGGAGATGAAATGGTAATCCTGCCAAAGCTTAAAACAAGCATGAAATTAGGTAAGCCAAAGTAATAGATTGTTCTCTAATTTTTGTTATTGGTTATTTTTTTAATATACTTGATATATGAAAAATATTTTAATAACAAAATTAGATGAAAATAACGATACAAGAGAATCACAAATAACAAAATGTATTGATATATATAATCAATCAATGAGTGAGTCTTTTGCTAATCATGTTTTTGCAAATAGAGAAGACTGGAATGAAATTGTAGAAGAGACTACAGTGAATTGGAATTCTTGTAATTTATTATTAACAGAAAATAAAGAAGTAATAGGATTTTATTTAAGTGTGGGTAATTCTTCAGCTAAAATGGGATTATTACAACTATTTGCAATTGACACAAATTATCAAGGTAAAGGATTAGGTAGGGTTCTTCTTGAACATTGTTTGGATGAAATGGACAACTTGGGTTTTATTAATAAAATAACATTTGCTAAAAAAGAAATGCCTGAAACTTTAAAGTTCTATCAAAAAATATGGGGTAAAATAGATTTTAATAATCATCTTACCGATGAGTATGGTGATTCTATAGTGAAAATAAATTTCAATAAACGACCAAAGAAAAATAATAGGCAACATTTTAGTTCTTCAATGTGAAAATATTTCATATTGTCATAATAGGAACGACACAATATCAATAGTTTAAGTATAAGAACAATATGTTGTTAATTTAAATCTTTTGTTTTTCATTTCATATTTGTTGAATAGTTGTTTGAGTTTTGATGTATAATGAACGCTGTATCAACTCTATAAGGTGGAACCATAATGCTCAAATTTACAACCAAACAAATGATTGCAGTCCAAGATTGGGATGAATTAGTAGGAAAAACATATGGGCGACCTTACAGCTTCCAGCAACAAGATGGATGTAAAGAGCGTGGAACACACGACATTACCGTTCCAGATAAAGGATGTGATTCAAAAAATGAAACAATACCTGAAGAAATCAATGGTGATAAAATGGGTGTTAGTTTTGCAGCATGGTTAGCCCGCGATCCAAAAGAATGGAATGGTGATTCTGAAGATAAGATGTTTATTGATATGTTTTGGGAGCGTAATTTTTACCCAGATGTGCAAATGATTGCAAATGACCTACATGCTAAAGGATTAATTCCAACAGGGGAATATGTTATTGAAATTGATTGGTAATGAAGAAGTTAATCACACTAAGTTAAGGCATTATGTGATTAGTTAACAAAGTAATTAATTATTAAAGGAATAAAAATGAAAACAAATCATCAACGTAATTTTAAAAGTTCTTATAACCCACAAAGTTATAGAACTAAATATGTAGTAGGTGGAAATAGTATTAAATCAGAATTAGCAGATAGGACGATTAGTGCAGCCGCTTATTTACCAGATACAGAGACTCTTAGTGCCAAAAAAAGAACTAGGGAAAACAAAGCTGGGGCAAAGAAATATGTTCGCACAAGAGTTAGGTTTCATGAAAATGATGTGACTAAAAAATTGAGTAAAGAATATATTTAAGCGAGTGTAAAGTAGTGGTATAATTCATTGTATGAAACAATACAATTATTTAAAATGAATATTTCACAAGAAATTAAAAATAAAATTAATAAGCATTATGAAGGTGCTTATATTAACTATGCAGATTTGTCTAATCATCTAATGCTAAATAGAATTGATAGTAGTGAACCAATTGTTAAACATAATGGATACGATAAGCCATTTAATGAGTTATATCCTATTGTTTTTTACTATGAAGATAATTCTATGCTAATTATTACTGGGAATACAGTAGTCGTCGCTAATAAAAACGAGGAATAAGAAAATGAAAAAAATATTTTTAAATGAAAATGAGGATTGCCAATGGTTAATGGAAACACATTTGAAAAATAAAGATTATCCTAAGTTTAAATCTTTTGTATTACATGGTAATGAAGATTGTCCAGAAAAAGTAGAATTATATTCTAATTTAGAACCAACAATTACAGATATTCCAAGTGTTATCAGTTTTGATTAAGTCAAAAAAATGAATTTTATGGTATAATCACACTTTCAGAAACAATTTAATTAGGAGTTAATTATGGGTCTAGATATGTATTTAAATGCGGAACGTTTCCTTAGTGATTATTTTACAAAAGGTGATGATGAAAAGGCAGCCCAAATTCAAAAGCTATTCCCTGAATTAGTTAATGCCAGGGTTCGTAAAGTAATTTTTGAAGTTGGTTATTGGCGTAAAGCTAATTCTATTCATAATTGGTTTGTAACCAATGTTCAAAATGGAGTTGATGATTGTGGTGATTATCGTGTTTCTAAAGAAAAACTAAAAGAACTTGAAACTTTGGTTTGTGAAGTTATTAAGAGTTTCAATAAGAAAAATAAAAGTGCAGTTAAATCAATTTTGCCACCAACAAGTGGATTTTTCTTCGGTAGCACAGAAATAGATGAATATTATCTTGAAGATATGAAGAGAACAAAGAAGATTTTAAATGAAGCTTTAAAAATGCCAGATAATGTTGAGTTTAAATACCATTCAAGTTGGTGATGATGGTGTAAAAATCAAACCCTTTTTTTGTGTATATTAATTGGATTTGGTTTTATGCTTAATATTTCAATATTTTTTTCATTTATTCTATTCTTAGAATAAATGAATTCATATGAGTTATTATTTGTAATAGCATTATATTTCGCTTGAGTTTTAGAAATTATTTGTAATCTTCTAGCTGTATTGTTTTCTACTAATTCAATAAGTTTTTCTTTCATAATTATATTGTCAATATAACTTGGTTGATGTTGTTCAAGTTCTCTTTCTTCATAATTTGATAATTCATTATTATCTGGTTTAAATTTTTAGCTGATTTAATTAAAATTAAAAGTTCAATTAGATATTAAAAATGGTAGCTTGAAATTGGTTTTAAATTTGCTAATATTAAAAAATGAAAAATAAAATAATAGCAAAAGATAAAAACCATCTAAAGCAACTTATTCAATCAGAAATGAGTTCTTATGGTCATGATTGTGATCTTAATCATATTGATGTATCAAATGTAACAGATATGTCTAATTTATTTCGTAATTCTAAATTTAATGGAAGAATTGATAAATGGAATATTTCCAATGTAAAAGATATGAGCTTTATGTTTTTTAATTCTTATTTTTGTGGAAACATTTATTACTGGGATGTTTCTAATGTAAAAGATATGAGTTCTATGGCTTGGAGCAAGTATTTTTACAGTGATGTAAGAGAATGGAAACCATATAAATTAGAAAAATTTACTAAATTTTGTCCACAAGCAAATGTATTGCCTTATTGGTTGATTGAATGCACTGAAAATAGAAGAATTTCTATTGATAATTATCATTTAAATAAACAATTAAATAAAGAATTAAAATACAATGTTGTTTCTTCTAAAAAGATTAAAATATGAAAAAAGAAATTATAATTGCTAAAGATAAACCACATTTATTAACACTAATTAAAAAAGAAATTCAATTATATGGCGAACAATGTGATTTAAATCATATAGATGTATCTAATATTACTGACATGACTTATTTATTTAACTTTTCTAAATTCAATGGAGGCATAAGCAATTGGGATGTTAGTAGTGTAACAGATATGGATGGAATGTTTACTCAATCTAAATTTAACGGTGATATTAGTAAATGGAATACATCTAATGTAATTAAAATGAAAAATATGTTTTCATATTCTCCATTCAATCAAGATATTTCTAATTGGGATACTTCTAAGGTTACTAATATGCGTTATATGTTTTTTGATTCAGAATTTAATAAAAATATATCTAATTTTGATGTTAAAAATGTTACTGATATGAAGGATATGTTTTACAATTCTAAATTTAATAAAGATATTTCTAATTGGAATATTTCTAATGTCACTTATATGTATTTTATGTTTGAAAATTGTAAAGCTCCACAACCTTGGTGGTATATTCAAAACAATGAACATAGAAAAATTGCTATTGATAATTATCATCTTAATAATCAACTACAAGAAACATTAGATAACAACCAAGTTCATAAATGGAAAATTAAGATTTAATTTTTTTTCTTATTCCTAATTTGTTTAAATTTATATGTAACCTTTTAAAAAAGCTGATTAAACTCAGTTAGTGTGTTAGCTTTTCTTGTTCTATTAAAACCATTGTCATTTTGAGATAATGTTGAATCAATAATATCATCTTTTTTCATTTGTTCCCATGCCATTTTTTTCAATTCAAAAAAATTATAATCTAGATTGTTAAATATGTCTTCATAGTGAAAAGGTTTTTTTGCTATGGCTGAGCATAATCTAAACATATTGGCTTGATATGGTCCAGACCAATTAATAGAGTTGATTTCAATGGGAACAACTGATTGATGTTCGTCAGACCAAGCAATATCTAATACATAGTTTTTATAATCTGGATACTTTTCTTTCATTTCTTTGCAAAATGTTCTTAAAAATTTAGCATATTGAAATGTCCTATTCCTATCAATGCTGGTATCTGTAGCGTTGTGTCCATCAGACAATCTTGGATCAAATCTTCCATTTAACCAACAATTGAGTGGGACAGTATTTCTAAAGCAAGCTGTCGTTGAAACAGGTTTGTGATCAATAATGAAGGTTCTATATTCATTTTGTAAATTTAAAACTTCACTAACAAAAAAACATTTTAAATCACGAGTAAACCAATGGCTAAATAGGTTTCCCTCTAAGTTATAATCAAATATTAGTTTACTATTTAGTAAAGTAAAAAGTAAAGATTCTGTGAAGAAGTTTAAAAATGAAAGATGACTATACTTAGTTTCCTCTTGATACTTCTGAATTACATCTAAAGGGTTAAAAAATGTTAATGATTTATGTGAGCCATTATTCTTTTTGAAAAATCCAAGAGAAGAGTCTTTTTTGGGATTAATTATTTCACAATGAGTTTTGTGAGCAATTGTTTTGTAAAAAAAAGAGCAAACATTAAGTACTTCATCTGTTTGAACATTTGAAAATTCAAAATCGTGACTACAATAATTATTATTAATTAATTCATCTAAGTTAGTTTTTTGATTTTCGGTTAAAATTTCTTTTGTTTGATTCAATAAAAATAAAGCTAAATCACGAAAGCTAGCTAAAAAATTATTTCTTTTGCAGTATTTTTGGAATACTTCATTTTCCCAAAAGTTTTCAACATTAATATTAGTTAATGGATTTATTTTACAGTCTTCTTTTTGTGATAAAAGCAATGCTGGAACAAATGAATTGCCTTTAGGAACTCCTAATATAAAATCAAAATCATTTTTATTTAATTGAGAAAATTTTCCCCAGGCCAAAGTATCTCTACTAATAGGATCAGTTAGAGTATATACATCACCAAAAGTTGTTTCTCCAATAAAAAAACAATCACCATATTGAGTGGCGGCAATAATAAAAGAAATTTCATCAGAAATATGATGGAAAAGTCCTCTAGACTTAATTTTAACCCAATCATCATTAGGCCATGGAAAAGAAAAGTTAGAAAGAGGTATGATTAAGTCTTTTAAATCAAATAAATTATTTGGACTTAAATGTTTTAAATTTAAAGTGGTGTTTTGTTTTTTTTGATAATGAAACTTTTCAAAAGTAATGTCTGGAATATTATTTTTATTCCGAATATAATTATTAATGTAAAGGGTTTGCCATAATAAGTTACTAGATTCAATATTTGTATCTTTAGGTAACCATTTTGTAAAATCTTCAATTAATAGTGGATTAATCAATCCAGCTTCTAAATAAACTCCAAATTTAATATTTTCAGTAAGATTATATGGTGAGTTATCTGTTAATTCAATAATTCGGTGAAATAATCCAAGAGAAAAAGTATAAGTAATTAACTTACCAAAAGAAAATGAGTCAAGATTGTAAGTGGAATAAATATTTACTTTAGAAAGAAAATCTATGATTTTCTCATTTAAAGCATTAGTTGATTTTAATTCTATTTTAGTGAATTTAGTATCAATTAAGAATTGAATAAGCCAATATTCTAAGGTTGTAGTATTAAATGGATTATTCTGAGATAAAACTTTAATATTTTTATTATTTAGGTGAGTTAAATTAAAATTTAAAAGCATATTTTAAAACATTGCTGCCATTTCTGATTTTCCAGCTTTAATCCCACGTTCATATGCTTCACGTTGATAAAAGTCAATCATGCGAGAAAGGGTATCATGAATTTTACCTTGACCAATAGAAATACAAATTTCACCAACCCAAAAAGAAATTTGTTCTTTGCGAGATTTTTGAAGAATATGTTCCATTATTTACCTTTAGTTAATTTTTTAAAATTGAATTGTATCATAATTAAGTTGATTCCAATTTATTTTTTTGATAATTAATTGAAATACAATGAATATGAAAGAAAATTAATATGAAAAACAAGAGAATTTTATATAAAAAATTATTAACAACAGTTGTTTTAATGACTTGTAGCCAGGCTTTCTCAACAACATGTACAGATATATCAGGACACTACTTTATAGGAGGGGTAACCCCTTCTTTGGCTCCTGGAATAGAGTCAGTTCTTGAGGCAATGAAGATTAGTAATAGTGGACTTGCAGATAGTGAAATTAAAATTAATAATTCAGATACAGAAATTTCATTATGGATAAAGCGGGGTAGAAATAATAACTTTAGGGTTTCGCCAGATGTTCAATTACAAAATACAATAGATTTTGAATGTAAAGGAAAATCTGTTTTTTTAAAAACAACTCCACGTTCAGGAAAAAAGTTAGAAAATATATATTTAAAAGGTATATCTACAGTAAGATTAGAAAAAAATAACTCTCAAGGGTTAACACTTATATCTGAGTTTATTGGGAGTGAACAAGTAGGAATATATTCATATGAATCAGCAAACATATCAATTAACAAACTAGGAACAAAACAAATTATTAGAGATACAATTTTGTGGCCTATTTTCTCAGAAGATTTACTATCAAAACCTGCACAAGTTGTTATTCCAGAAAATAAAGATATTGAAGCTGTTAGAAAATTACTGAGTGTTTCAGTAATGGGCAATATACCTATTGGTGGAATTAGAAAAGAAAAAAGTGAAGTTATCGTTACCTTAAATATTCCAAAAGAAAAAGATATTAAATCATTAGAAAATCGTTTAGTTCAAGCAAAAATTGATTACAGAATAAAAGAGCAACCTAAGTGGTCTGATAGGGGATATTACACCTTAATGGTTGTTCAGCCTAAACCTCTTGCATCATATAGTAGTGAGGTTAAAAACTAAGCTGTTAAGTTTTATTAAATATATAAATTTTTATCATTATTTTGAGTAATTTAAAAAAATAAATAGAATTAATTAGTTAAAAATAGTATGGTGGAACATATGAAAACTAAAGGTATTAAAATGAATAATCTTTTAACTAACATTAATATTTCTCAACAAATTTTAAATAAAATTAATCAGTATTATGAATAATGAAAAGTTACCAAAAAATGTTGAAACTAAATTAAATAAACCAAATATTTAATTTTTTCTAGTTATGAAATTAGAAACAAGAAAAAAAGAATGATTAGTATTGTAGTGATTGGTCGGGTTCTACAAAATCCATTGGTTATTTGAGCACCATCTATTAAATAGTAAAGAGTCTTATTAGGATGTGAAGTTTTTAGATAGAAGCATAAAGAAGTTACTGTGTGTCTGTATGCTAGCACACATAATATATTGATGCAACCACATTTAAGAGTATTAATTTTAATATATATTAAAAAAAAGTAAATAAAATAGTAAAAAAAAATGAAATTTAACATTTTTAAAAAATATAGTGATATAATGAAGATATTAAATAATTTGAAAGATTAAATCATGTTAAAAACAATGAGTTTATCAGGAGTTTCACTTGATTGGGCTGTAGCAAAAGCTAAGAATTGGGTTGAAGACTCAGATGTTGAATGGTTTTTAAAAGAGAAGCCATATTGTGTTTCAACAGATGAATCAAAAGGAAAGTCAATTATTGATAGTGAAAAAATTGAATTTTTCACACAAGATTCATGGCAAGATATTCATGGGAATTTTTATTCAATTCCTTCTGCAAAACATCCATTAGGGAACAAGATTTTTCAAGGTGAAACAAAATTGGAAGCTGCTATGAGATGTATTGTTCATGCATATTTAGGAGATGAAGTTAATATTCCATCATTGATTAAATAATGGGTAGTATTTATTGAACAAATCAGGATAAAAAATATGAAAGAGTGGATTGTAATGATTGGGTTAGTCCTCAAGAAATTCACGAAACTAAATCATTAAATCAGGAGGATATTAAAGAAAAACAATGTCGTATTGATTAATACAAACTTTAAGATTCTTGCTTATTAATTAAATAATAGAGTTTCTTAATCAAAATCAAAAAAAAATTAAGAATAATTTATGCTATAATAACATCAATCTAAACATCCAAGAGATATAAAATGACAATTAAAGAATTTCAACCAAACAAGACAATTAGATCAAAATCTGTTAAAGTACAACGGATAGTGCAGTTGCCTTCTAAGCAATGAATGTGGGTTCGATTCCTGCTAGACCGACCAAATTAAAAGCCTAAATATTTATATTCGGGCTTTTTTAGTATCATATTATGATATTTAAGATTGGATAGTTATGAAAATTGAAATTAAATCTATTGGGTATACACATGATTATGGAGATTTAATTGGAGATTATGAAAAATATATTCGTGAATTTTCTGAAGAAGAGTTAAATGGTTTGAATGTATTAAATTTAGAATATTTCTCACCAAATACTTGGTCATCAATTCTGAATAATGAAGTTTTTAACATTGTTCAATTTAAAGAACTTATGGAATTAACAACGTATGAGTGTCCATACACTCAACATAATTATACTGCATTGGTTCCTATATATATCTGGTCAAAAGATGTAGAAAAATATTTTTCAACAAGTAGAAATAATTATATAAAAGATATGGCCTGCGACAAAGAGTGGAACTTAAGAGATGTTGAGTTGTCTAGATTTAAAAATTGCTATTGGGTTCTGGATATACTTATGGAACATCAATAAATAATGGTCCAAATAGTGTTGTTCCAGTTTTCATTAATTTAGATAATGGTGACTTAATGTATGCTGCCACCTTTGTTTGGCATAATAAATAAAATAAATAATGTTAAACAATTAAAAAATGAAAAGAATGAGATTCATTCGGAAGATAAAATATTTCATACATTACCTCCAAGCATTAATAATAGAATAACAATCATAAGAGAGTTTTGTTCTAATTTAAAAGAAAATAATAATAAAAATAAAAATAAAAAATTATAGATAAAATTAACAGTTAACTTAGTGTTATAATAATCTTTTAAAGCTAAATATATTGGAGAAAATATGTCATATGATCGTAATGTATTGGTCGGTTGGTTTGCTGAGTTTTCTGGAAATACAGAAAAAAGGAAGTCTGGAACTAAAAAAATTAAGTTCTGTCCAACATCAAAAAAACATGAGACAAGGGGGAAATATTGTCCAATTTGTGGTGAAGAAATTCAAACTAAAGAAGAAGATGAATTTGAAAGTTTTGATACTCCATATGGAATTTATCATGCTGAAGAAAAAGAAGATTTAGATGCTTCAACATTTGGCAAGGGTTCAATGAAAGATTTAAAAGAAATTAAAAAATCATATATGATATGTTCAGAATTTCTTCCAACAATTAAGACTGTTTTATTTGCTCCAGGATTTGTAGAGTTAAGTGATGTGGGGCGAGAAGATGGATTAATTGAAGAAGTTGATTTTAATAATAAACCAACCGACGAATGGATTGAAACAATTAAACGTTTATTCTGTGTTAGTGATGTAAATCTTAAGTTTGGTGCAGTAATGGAAGTTGTTTAAAGAAACACAATTCAAATATTATAAATAACTATACTAATTAATTAGTATAGTTATTTTAAAAATCATGATACAATCTCACTCACTTTAATTAAGGATAAGTTATGATTTATACAATGTTGGTTCTTATTGTGGTTTATATTTCTGGATTAGTTCTTATGATTAATGTTGGTCATGCAAATGCAGTTGCTAAATCAGAATCTAATTTGCGTTCAAAATATGATAGTGGTCAACTTTCAGCAGAGTCTCGTGTTCTTATGCGTAATGCTGGTTATAATGTGTAATTATTCAATTATGAATTGATTTTAAAGGCTCTATAAGAGCCTTTTTTATTTTATTTAAATATTAATATTAATAAAAAATATGTTATAATTGGTTTAATATAAACTATAGATTAGAGACTATTTTATGACCACAACAACTGAAAATAATACCGTTTCAACGAATTCTGTAAAGCCAAAAAAATCACCAGTAATCGTTTGCGATAGCTGGGGAAACTACTACGTATATCCTGCCACGATTGAGTTTGCTAAAAAGCTTATTCAAGATAAAATTGATGAGTTGGATGAAGAAAGAATTCCTGGCATTGGTGTGCTCAATAACCGTAAAGCATTCGCTGCGAACCCTGATGACTTAAGTATCCCTTATATGGTATCTGATGATGTTGTTCTACGGGGTATGAAAGACCTAATTTCATTAGAGGTTGGTCAAGAGTCCCGTGCTCTCTATCGACTAGCCACTACAGGACCAATCGGAAAAGATATCAAGCTAAAAACTACAAAGGCTCAACGCGACGAGCTAGTGCTATGGTCATTTGAAAATAAGTTAAAAGTTGAGTCAGCATCGACATCTGACTTGGAAAAAACTAGACCAGAAAAAAGCCTATCGTTCATGTCTGGAATAATTTCAAGAGCAAAAAGTCATCCTATTAAGTATATTTATGCCTCAGATATGGACGAAGCTGAAGAACTAAAGGTTCTACTGCATGGCTCTTGGAAGCCAACTGCAAAAATTGAAAACATAGTTCAGAGCTACCTAACACTTTTGAATAACTATTGTCATCGTGACGAGAAGTACCATCTCGGTGTCATGGAGTTTCCATCAACGGAGTAGGTTGTATTCTGTTTTGAAGGTGAAAGAAGTCTTCAACTTCAAATATTGCTTAAGAAAAGACTATGATTGAAAAAATGATGGTCTTTTAAAAATCAAATTGACACAACTATCTATATTAATAATTTTGATTATTTAATTATAATCAATTATAATTAAACTATGAAAATAAAATCAATGGTTGAAGGTAAAGGTGTTAAGAAATATTACTTAGATGGTGTTCTTCATCGTGAAGATGGACCAGCTATTGAAAGTGAAGATGGGATTAATAGTTGGTATCTAAATGGGAAATTTAAAGGTATGCAACTTCGTGATGGAAATACTAAAGACTTTAGTTATTACATAATGGGAGAAACTTTCACAGAAAAAAATTTCAAATCAACTATATTTAAAGATTTTTTACAGGAAGAACTTTCAAATATTAAAGTAGACAAGAAAAAGAATAAAATATGAATAATGAAGAAATAGTAAAATTTTTACAAGAAAAAACAATATCAGATTTTGTTTTTTTAAATAAAGCAATTAATGAAATAAACATTAACAGGAAAATAGAATTAATAAGAGGCTGTAGAGGTTGATGATTATAAGTTATTAAAATATATAGATTTAAAACCAATTAAAAATCGAATTTCTTCTTTTAAAAATGATATAAGAAATGATATGTATAATTACATTATAGAAGATAATTTTGCAAACATGACATCAATAGTAAGTGGTATTAATGAAGTTTTTAAAATGCCAAACGAAATAATAGGTTGTGAGTTTGTTAATTGTAGGGTTATAGCAGAAAGTCACGACTTAGTTAAAAAAGATTTTGTTCTTTTATTTGATGTTGATTTTTATATGAAATCAACAAGTTAACCAAATCGTAACAACATCCTAATGCTGTTATGATTCAATAGAGAAAGAGTCAATAATGAATCCGGGATAGTTTGTTCTCATTTTATGTAATGCTTCTTTTGATGTTTGTGCAGAAATAACCATTTCACCAGAAAATTCATGATATAACCATTCAATAATAAATTTTTTCATTTAATCTCTTTTGTTTTACGATGATTGTATTATAAAGCAAAAACTGATGATTTTTGGTGATATTAAATTTAAATTAAAATTAAAATATTAAAATGTAGTATAATGAAATTTCTAATATGAATGTAAAAATTTTGGAGTCTTATGAAAATAAAAGTGGAAGTTTTAATGTTAGTGATTACTTAAGAGATTTATGCTAAAGTTTTTTAAACCAAAATATGATTTTTATCAATTAACACCAGCAATTTTTATGCTTGAAGTTGATGGAAATACAAATCTTGCAAATAGTTTTTTAAGAGTTCAAGAATTCTATGAAAGTGTGAATGAAAATTTTCGTGGAAAATAATTCACAATTAAAGAATATAAGTTGTGGTATTGTTCACAAAGTGAATGCAAAACTTTTAGTTATGCAGAGGATTGGTGTGGATTTAATGTGCCATCATGTGTAATTGAGGAATGTTACACTATAAATAAAGAGTACAAAAAAGTAATGACTGATTATATTGCAAATATAGACCAGCATATTATTGAGCCATTATTTATAGGTTTAACAAAAATGGGATATGATTCAAATGTTCATATTGATGAAGCTCAAGCTTATCTGAGTACGGGTCTTAGAGACTCACATGAAACAGAACCACTTTTAGCTTTATCTGATAAATTTAATAAAATATTTAAATCATTTCTTGTGGATTGGGTAAAGCCAGAACCAATTATTAAAGGTATTTAATCGTGAATATTTTTAATATTAAATTTCAGCACTTGATATACTTAAACCCTTTTTACCTTTAATAAATGATGAAATAATAGATTCATCAGCAAATTTAAAATAATTTTTTTCGTTAGATAAGAACATAATAGAGTCATTTTCATGAATGTAATGAGAAGGGATGTTAGTGAATTTATTTAAATTATTATTAAAATGTTAAATACTTACAATATGAAAAAGCTTTTTATTTTTACCTTTAATAATAATATCCTTGTCTCCATTATTTGAAACAATCAAGTTCTTTTCCCAAAAAGAAGATTCTAGTTCAACAATGGTTTTTCCACTAAAAGAATAAAGATAATTTGGTTCTATTTTAATATCAAAAACTTTAAATAATTTTTTCATATGAGCAAATAATTTATTATTTTCTGGATTTGACATATTTATTGCAAAAGCATTCTTTGATTGAAAATAACAAGGAAGAAAAAATTTCCACATTAATAGCCGATATAGTTTTTTCCACGATGTTCTTTTTCTATTTTAAAATCACAAAGATACCAATATTTTTTATTATTTATTTCACGAAGAACTGCTGAACAAACACCAATTATTTTATTATTTTTTTCTAATACCATAATATTAGGTTTGCCTAGTTTTTCAAAAAACGAAAAATAATCAGAATTTTGACCATGTTCAATATGAAACGTGTCATTACCTAAAGGATAAACAAACTGTTTTTCAAACTCTTTTAATTCATAACTATATTTTTTTCTATCATTTACATTTGATAGATTTATTTGTTTAGAAGTTATTTTGTTTGTGAAATTAATTAGTTTAATCATAGAAAATTATAAATTTTTTGTAAGTTGAATCAATGTTAAGCTATTTTCTTGATAAATACACATTCTTGATAAAACATAGTGTGGTCATCAAAAGGTAAAAATAGAGATGGTATTAATTTTTTTTGTAATTCAGCCCAACTATAATCTCCTAATAGCTTTCTTCCTACAATAACACCATTCTTATTAAGTTTTGAAAATGAAGTAGAAAGAATTTTCTCCATATTATTTAATGGCATCCAATCTGAAATATTGGATAAATCAATCAAATCAAAAGTTTTATTAGTTTGAGATAGGTAAGATAAAAAATCACCATGATAATAGTCAACAGAGCTTTTCTTGTTTATTTTCAACTGGTAATTAATAGGGTCATTATTAAATAAAATTGAACCAATATTGCTATTCTTTGGGTTGGTTGAAAAATACCAAGTTATTTGTTTTAAAAAAATATTATAAAAATGATCTGCAAAATTATCTTTTGAATATTTTGTTGCATTCTCAGTAAAAATAATTTCAAGAATTTTATTAGAAAATAAATTATCACAAATCCATTTAAGCTTGCTTAAAGAAGATGGATTATTTTTTGAAATTTGTTCTAATTCCAAATGTGTGAAAGAATTTTTAAAAAAATTAATCATGTTATAATGAACATATATTTAATTTGGGGAGAGCAATATGGGGTGGAATTCTGGTTATGCAATTTTTGAGTCAACAGTAATTGGTGTTTATAACCTTGGTGTGCTTGATAAAAAATTATTAGAAGTGTTAATGGCCCCATATCGTGGAACTGATATTGATTCTGGTGGAAGTAAAGATTTGGAATCAATTGACGGTAAAACTGTGGAACAGATTGTTATTGAAACAGGTGGTCTAACTTTTCCACAAAAGCCAACAAATGATGAAGAACTTGAAGATTATTATGAAGAAATTTATGATAAAATGGCTATTATTACTAAAAGATTTAATAAATAAGTATGAAATTAAAATTTTGGAGACATTAAAATGAAAAGTTTAATTTTAGATTTTTTGAAAAACAAATTTAAAGAGAATGATTTTGTTATCACAGAACATTTTTTAATGAGGGAGCAAACAAGAGGCCGTTATTCAAATTTAATTCTATATTTAAAAGAGTCGTTGGAGACTTTGGAATTAAAGAAAAGAACAATTGATTTTTCATCATATAATAATGGATGTATTGTTATTTTTGATGAACATAGGTTATTTAAACTAGTTCTAGAAAAAGAAGATAATCTATTAAAATTAATAACGGTAATTCATGGTGCTAAAATAAAAGAAAATGGTGAGCTAATTATTAGAGTAAACACGAGAGAGTTGCCATTTTTAAAAGAATCAAAAATCATCAATGAATATAAAAATTCAAGAAAAAGATTGGTTAATGTAATGTGAAAAAATAAAGAAATCAGTATTTAGTTTTTTATTTACTCATCTTGAAATAGCATTTTGTTATTGACAAGGTGCCGTTATTCATGCAAAATGAAAACACAATTTGGTTTTTTATAAGGGGATGAAAATGAACAATTTTGAAAATTCAGAAGTGCAGAATATAATTACTGATGAAATGGCGATGGCAGGTTACAATGCCATGCGAGACCCGGCAACTAATTTGCCAGCACCTTGAATTGTTTTGGGAACGGCATTTAAGGTTTTTGAAGCCATGATGAAGGCTGCACAACCAGAATCTAAACCAACATTGTGAAAGAATTGAAAATGAAATATACCTAGCTAGAACATATTAAATTCATGAGTGTTAATCTAATTATGCTTGCATTAATTGTAACTATTGGGTTTTCAAATCTATCTTGGTCTATTGGTGGTCTAGCTAAAAAATGGTTAGAATTGCCTACAAGTATGGAAAATTTAAAAGAGGCAAGCCCATGCACTAAAAAAGAATTGTTGTCAAAGTATCCCTTAAATCATGTCATTACTTCTGGTGAATTAATGCAGGCAAGTAATTCTTGCAGTGACACAACATTGTCAGCAAAACAGAATAGTGCTATTGTTGAAAAGTAAAACATATCAAATGTCTGCATCCAATTGTTTTATTAAGTTAGAAAATATGTCATCTTTCGAAAATCATTGTAATGATTTTGGTTATAAAATACGTCCTCATTCTAGCTTAACTCAAATAGGTATTCAAGTTTTAAAAGACGGTCATTGGATGGGTGTGGTTTGGAATAAGAATTTTAAGAGATATACTGTAGATATACGTATGAAAGAACTTGTTGACAGTTTTTTAAATTTTGAAAATACTACTGTAGAGGTTAAAAATGACAAAAAGAAAAAGATTTGAAGCCGCATTAGATAAAAGAGATGCTTTAAAAAATGCCGAAGAAGCTAATCTTGTGGCGGATAGTATAGAAGTAAGATTAGAGTTAATGACAAGAGTGAATAATGGAGAAATAACACTTGAAGATGCTCAAAAAGAATTAAAAAAAATCAAGGGTAAAGCAAAAAATAATGGAAAATTAACAAGAGCACAAGCTTATTCTCGTGGTTAAATTTATTTTTGACAAAAGTAGATAAATCATTATATTTATCTGATATAAGGAGTTATATGGAATATCAAATATGTTTTTGTAATGATGGAGTAATGAGATTAAAGTATGGAAATAAACCAATGATTCCATTATCTTTTATTCAAAAAAAAACCTCAAATAAGAGCGACTTTTCATTTTGGACGAAATGGTGGGGTTCAAATACAATATTTGAAGATGGTCTAACTGTTGGTAGCTTTTTATCTTGCTTAAGTCCGTGGTCAGATTTTTGGCAAGATTTAACAAATAAAGATGTAAAATCATTTATTGATGAGAGTAAAAAGCCAACATTAGTAAGGGATAATTCTATCAGTGATAATGAAGATAATAATAGTTCTAATTTGAGTTGGGTATCTTTAGGGTATTTTTTCGATATAGATTTAGATATAGAGTATAAAAAAGATGTTGAAAAAATGGGATTAGATATTAATCAATGGCTAAATCAAAAAAGGCTTGCGAGATTAACTGGGAATTGGGATATAACTGGATATTACAAGTTAACAGGCTATAAAGATGGGGTTGCAGAACATTATTCTGTAGATAATAGCCCAATGAATGAATTAGCAAAAATACCATTAATTTTAAATAGTAAACAAAGAGTATATTTTCAAGATTTTAATGGTAGAAGGATATTAGGTGAGAAAGATGTATTGTTTAAAGAAGATGCCTTTGGTGTTAGAAGATTTAAGGTTGATAGTGGATATGAGTTTCTTTATATTCAGGGGAAAAAATATCATAAATTACAAGAGGTAATAGAGGGGTTCTTTTTTTGGTTCCCTGAGAATCCAATAAGAAGGGAAGAGTTTAATGAAGATTTGAGATTAGCCATTAATGAATGTCATATGGATGATTCTGAAAAGGTAATTGAGAATGTATTTCAATTGTTTGGAGAAGAAGATAGTAAGGAAAATAAACCCCAAAAAACCATTAATGCTATTGATGAAAAATATAATGTTGTGCCTTTATTTAATTCTAGTTCAGAAAATAATGACAAAATAAAAGATAATGATTTGAATTCTAAAGAAGATAAAAAATTAAAAATTAAGGTTGTTCCTGGAGCATTTGATTCATTAATAGAACAGTTAAATAGGGACAGTGAATTTTGGTCTAATTTATTAGATTTAGCCTCAAAAGATAATAGTGTAATGCTAAAGATTGGAGAGTTTAAAGTTGGAATAGAGCCAGAGAATAGACTTTATAATAATATAATCAAAGAAGATGACATAACTACACCTTTTAAGGAAATCTAATAACTTCTTTTTGCAAAGTTAACAAGATTGTTAGTCATTTAAATTATCGCAATTCTTTTAGAGTCATAAGAAGAGAGTTTATGTTTAAACAGATGTGGTCCATAACCAAATCTTTATGCAACGATTTCCGAGTATGTGATGATGTCCAAAAATGATTTCTGAATAAAGCTGGATTACTTTTGAGTATAGACCACATCATCAAATTCAGGGTCAGTATCACATTCTAATGTATAAATTTGACGAATCTTTTGATATAGAATATTTTCTTTTAAATTAGAGTCTTCTGTATATATAGACATGTAGTTAGTTCCACCACGACGCAAATCACAAAAGTCAGCATTAATTAAGTGATGCCAATGATTTAAATATGGAACATCTTCTTCATAAGAAAAATAGTTTAATATAGAAAATAACATAGCACAAAAATTACCACAATTAGCTGGTGTTGTATAACCTAATTTAATTTCTTCATCTGTTAAATTAAATTCATTTTTTAATATTTCTATTTTAAATGATAGCCAATTATATTTAATGCATAATGGAACTTTACCTGAGTTTTCTTGTAATGAAGTTACCTTAAGTTCTGAAAAAAGTGACACTAAAATATTAAGCGAGTACATTAAGGATATTATAAATAAAAATAGTAATAGCTTTAAAATAGAAATTGAAAAAAAATAGGTAATGGTAGGGCTGTTCTTATTTCATCTAGAGATACAATCATTTTTAATGAAAACATATGGATTAATCATTATACGGGGTTGAAATTTTCAAAAAAATTTTAATAGAGAGTGAAGAAAATAAATTAGATATTAAATAATTTTTTGATTTTTTAGTGCTATAATGAATACTTCAAAAACACATTAGGAATATTAAAATGTTTACACGAAATGATCTTGCAGCTATTGGTTTCATCCCTAAATCACACTATAAGTTAGGTCACCCATTTCCTGAAGGGTTTAATTTGCCCAAAGAAGTTACTGATGATGAATTTAAAAAAATTCCACTTTACATCCAGGTTCGTTATTCTTATGAATCAACTAATGGAAGTCATTATTTAGTTTAATAATGTATCTTAATTTATTAGTAAAAGAGGATATAATACAACCATCTTATTTTAAATTGAGGATTTTATGAAAAAATTAATTGCAACTAGTGTCGTTTTGGGTTCACTTTGTCTAAATGTTTTTGCAAAAGGGTCTTCACCGGTTGAAAATAATGTTAGTTTTGTTGGGACATGTATGGTGCAAGTAAGTGATGCTAATGCTACGAGATTTTTTAATGTCAATTACATTAGAACTATTGAAATTGTTCGTAAGAATACATATGACACTGTTGATACAAGTGTTGTTACCATTAGGATGGCAAGTAATTATAGTGCATAATCATATTATGCAATTAAATATCAAAATGAAGAAAAGGCAATGATTGCTTTAGAGGATTTAGCTAGAAAAATTAATTTTTGTGGAAAAAAAGATTAATGAATATTACCTTGAATTATTTTTTTAAACTAGTAAATATTTAAATATAATTAATAGGAAAACGAATGAATATTAAAATTATAGAGATGTTTGCTGGTGTTGGTGGTTTTAGAATAGGTCTTGAAAATGCTAGTAGCATTTATAAATCAATTTGGTCAAATCAATGGGAACCAGGGAAGAAGAAACAAGTAGCATGGGAATGTTATGAAAAAAACTTTGGTGAAAATTCATGTTTAAATAAAAACATTTCAGAAGTAAATGCCAAAGAAATTCCTGATTTTGATTTACTTACAGGTGGTTTTCCTTGTCAAGATTATTCTGTAGCAAAATCACTTAAATATTCAGGTGGAATTGAGGGGAAAAAGGGAGTTCTTTGGTGGGACATCAATAGAGTTATTGAAGGAAAAAGCCCTCCTTATATTTTATTAGAAAATGTTGATAGATTATTAATGTCTCCATCTAAACAACGAGGAAGAGATTTTGCAATTATTCTTTCATGTCTAATGAATCTTGGTTACTCTGTAGAGTGGAGAATTGTGAATGCCGCTAACTTTGGTATGCCACAAAAAAGAAAACGAGTATTTATTTTTGCAACTAAAAAATCAGATTTTTTCACTGTTTTGAAAGAAACATTTCCTGGTAAAGAAATGAAAAAAAATAGTTTCAAAATATCTAATGATACTGTTGAGGTATCTAACGAATTTGGAAAAAATTTAGATAATACATTTTTAAATTATGGAACAGCTATAGATTTCAATGTTGAAACAAGTAAAGTAACCGATATTTATGATGGTGAATACACATATTTAGGTGATATTTTAGAAGAAGATAAAAATATAGATGATAAGTTTTTTATTAGTGCTAAAGAGTTGGAATTATGGAAACCATTTAAGCTTGGAAGAAAGTTAGAACGAATTTCTAAAGAAGGTCATCATTATATTTATAGTGAAGGGAAAATGACATTTCCAGATGCCTTAGATAAGCCTGCCAGAACAATCATTACAGGAGAAGGTGGTCAAGCAGCATCAAGATTCAAACATGTAATCTTTAAAAATGGAAAATATCGTAGATTAACACCTTTAGAATTAGAGCGAGCACAAATGTTTCCAGATAACCATACGAAGGGTTATACTGATGTGCAGCGTGCATTTTTAATGGGTAATGCATTGGTAACTGGTGTTATAACCAAAATAGGTAAAACCTTAGAGGAAAAAATTAATGAAATTAAAGTGTTAAAAAACTATAAAAAAAGTAAATAAAGTATTGAATTAATCTAAATATTGGGTTATAATTTTACTTATAATTGTTAAATATATCACTAGTGCTTGTACAGGAACTAGAACAATGTTAAAAATCCCTTGATTAGCATTGATTTGCTGTATTTTTAAATGATATGTAAAAAATTTTGTGTTTGTAGCTCAGTTGGTAGAGCAGTAACCATCTCACGGTGAAGGACCTAACGCTGATGGGAAAAACAAGCCGATGGTTCGAATCCATCCAAACACATCAATTGATTTGTTTTTGAGTTTAATTACTGATATAATTTTAAAAACAATGACACTTATGTAGAAATATATAGTAATGGTTTAGCTAGCGATGTTGAAGCACATATGTTTAAAAATGATAAAGCTAGTGTGTTTATGTTTGGTGGTATGCGTGGCTATTTTAGTGTTGAATCTTAATTAGTTGCGAGGAATAATGTATTACACTTTAAAAAACCAACCTCATTAGGATTTAACGGCTTAAAGTTAATAGACATGAAAACATTAATTCTGTATTCTTTAGTGAAAAGATATTCACAACATTTTTTAGATTGTGAATATACCCAAAAAACTGCAATTTATTTTAATTTAGAAACAGAAAAATTTTCACTATCACTAGATAATAGAGTAATGAGAGATATGAAAGATTATCCAGACTTCATTAGTTCTATTTAAAAATTAGCAAATACTGAGACTATAACATTAAAAGATGTAAATGGTAATTTGCAATTACTAATAAATTATAAATTTTTTATTGGATTTAAATATTTAAAAGAAGAAAGTCTAAATATATTATTGCCATTATTTTATATAGAAAATGATGAAATGGCTAAAGAATTTAATTTTCCTTGTTTTTATAAAACTTCAGGAGATTTATTTGTTTATTTTCTACCTTCTAAATTTTTTAAAGAGGTCAATATTAGTGAGTTACTAAGTGGAAACAATATTGATTTAAAACATTTTGAGAGAGATTGCATTCATAGGGAAAAATGGTTCTAAATATTTTTATTTTTCGTTTAAAAGTTTGAAAGAATTAAGGGAGAGTGTGAATGATGAAAATAGTTTATTTAATAAATTCAAAACAGTTTATCAGGAATATCAATTAGATATTAAAAATGGAGAACAGGTTATTTTTGTAGCATTTAAGAATAAAGAAGGAAATAATTTAAGTGGAAATATGTTTTCTTCTGGAAAAGATTTTTTAGAGAAGTATAAAATTGTATTTAGTAGTAATTCAAAATTTGAATATTTTCAAGCATATAAATTCAATAACAGATACTACTTAATAAATGAAGACAAAAGTATTGACAAAAAAGCTAGTTTTAGTTTAAATAAAAATCAAGATTTAAGTTTGAATTATTTAATAATGGAATATACAGATAAAGATTGGACAATGTGCCAAGATATAAACAAAAAAATAATAGAATTAAAAAATAAGGTAGATAATTTGTTTTCAAATAAACATAATGTTGGCTTATTAGATAAGCCATTAAGTGAAAGTGCTAATCCATTATTATTGGAAGTATTGAGCACTTTTAAAAAACCAAAAATTTAATAATTATTTAAATGAATAATTATAAAAATAAATTTCCCAAAACAAGATACCAAGGAAGTAAATATAAGTTAATACATTGGATTATGTCTAGTTTGCAAGACTTAAAATATAGTTCTGTTTTAGATGCCTTTAGTGGCACTAGTTCTGTTTCATATATGTTTAAGGGGTTAAATAAAAAAGTTATAACAAATGATGTTATGCCTTGTAATTATTGGATTTCAAAAGCATTAATTGAGAACAATAATGTAACTCTATCAGATTTAGATGTTAAATTTATATTGACTAAAGATATAAACTTTAATTATGGGTTTTTTATAGAAAAAACATTTAAAGATATCTACTATACAGAAGAAGAAAACATATGGTTAGATGTTGTAGTTCAAAATATTGAAAGATTAGATAATCAATATAAAAAAGCAATTGCATTTTGGGCATTATTTCAATCTTGTATTATTAAGCGTCCATACAATTTGTTTCATAGAAAAAATCTACAGATAAGAACTGCTGATGTAGAAAGAAGCTTTGGAAATAAGACCACATGGGATAAACCTTTTAATAACTTTTTTAATATGTTTGTAAAGGAAGCGAATAATGCAATATTTAGTAATTCAATAAGTAATGAATCAAAATGTGAAGATGTGTTTAATTTGAATATAGAACACGTAGATTTAGTATATATAGACCCACCATATATACCACAAAAGGGTTCCATAACTACATATCAAGATTTTTATCATTTTTTAAATGGGTTAGTTTGTTATAAAGATTGGTCTACCAGGATAGATTATGGAAGTAAACATTTAAAAATAAAGTCCCAATATTCAATTTGGGAAGATAAAAAAGAGATTCTAAAAGGATTTGACACTTTATTTAAAAAATATAGTGAATCTATTATAGTGATGTCATATAGAGATGATGGTATACCTAAAATTGAAGAGTTGGTTAATCTACTAACATCTTTAGGTAAAGATGTAGAAATAAAAACCATAGATTACAAATATGCTCTATCAAAAACTAAGAATAAAGAAGTTTTAATAATTGCCAAATAATCATGCAATTATGGTATAATCTATTATTTAATAGGATAAAATGATAAACTATAATTTATACATTCCAAAAAAAATAAAGGTTGGTTTTCAAAAGCGTTCAGATACTTTCACAGGAAAGTTAGGCTTTATTACATATATTGATGATAAAGGTTTATTGAGGCAAGAAAATTCTTGGAATGGATGGAGAGATCAAAGTATTCCTGACATTGAATACAGTAATGAGCCACACTCTAATTTTGTATTCAATAAAGATATTAAGCGTAGCAGTAGCTTTAGTGAGGTAACAAAGGTTAGAATTTACGATACTCGTGATTTTGAGTTTGAAATTGATGTATCAAACATGATGTATATTCTTATGCACTCTGATATTTCTAAGAGAGATATTGCTGAAGATTGTGTTTTTGCCTGGAATGGTAAACGTTTAGTATTGATTCCTGTAAATTCTGAGGAATATCGCAGTTCTGTAATTAATACAAAAAAACAAAATTCTAAATTTTCACTTAAAGATTTAAAGGTTGGAAGCACTTATTCCACAAAAAAAGGAAAAGATGTTGTTTACTTAGGATATCATGAATGGGCTGAAGAGAAATATAGAACTTTTGAAAGTGTTGGTAAAAAACATATTTTTTATCAAGATGTTAGTTACGGAAATAAATACTTCACTTTAAGAAGATGTATCAAGAAGAAATTAAATTCCCTTATCACAAACAACCCAAGCAGAGCAATAGGTTGTTTGTAGGTGAGTTGAAATGGAATGAAGTTTCTTCAGCTTTAGGAAAGAATAGAAATCATTGGTATAAAAACATAATGGATTATATTCAACCTACGGTAGTTAAACCACAATCTGCTCAAGAGATTAATCCTTTTGAGTAGAACCAAAGCTAGCATAAGCTATCTTTGGAAGTGTAGGTTTATCAGCTTGGTTTAACAACCCCTACCAAGCGACTTGTTTTTCAACAAGGTTTCAGAGGGGCTTGTAACATTACCTAATATTCTATTTGTATCTTCTTTTTCTACAAAATTACTAATCCAATTATCTTCAATTCTAAGGCGAAATTGTGATGAACCACCACCATCTAGATTTAGAAAGCTATCCAATTTCAATTCCATTCCAATATTTTGAAGCTCTGGTAGAGTGTATCCATTATTCTTCCCCTCTACTACTATCAAATATAACTCTTCCCCTTTTATTCCAACAGCAGTTCTTGGATGGCACTGTAATCCGTGTCCTAAAATACTTGGTGGATTAATTACTTTTGGTTGTAATGGTTCCATTTTATCTAATGGTAAAACTGTTGGAACTCCTTCCTTAATTAATAAAGGAGTGCAACCTAATATATATTTTGATGACTTTCTCAAGTCTTCATTAGATACTATATTCCAAGGTTGACCCTTTCCCTTTTGGACAAAAAAAACCGTAGGCACTACTCTCCAACATATCTTCAAAATAGTGACCACGGATTTTAACTAGACCAACAGGATCTCCAACATTATATTCTTGGTGTGTCCAGTTATAAAAGTTTTTTCTATAATGATTAAAACCACCATTAATTATAAACCTTACTCCTGGTTGTGCCTTTAAAAAATCGTCCATCGTAGAACCTTCTCCAATGTGATTGTTTTTAGTTCTTGGAAGAATTGCTTCAGATAACTTTGATAACAATAATGTTAGTTTATTATCAAATTTATTTTAAAATCTTATAACCCAAACTATTCGACCATCTAAAATTCTACTTTTCTTTTCACATTGCATAAATAACGATTTAAAATTAACGTTGAACATCATATATACACATCATTTTATTTCTAGCATACAACACTAATGATGACTTCATAAACTCATCAATATTAATTGAATATTGTGGATTTTTATAAATAAAATATCCAATAGTAGCAATATCTCTCATTGTTGCATCATAAAGATTTTGAGAATCAGTTAGAGTTGTCCTACCCAACTCTTGATATTGATTTTTAGCAGCAAATGCAAGTTCTGATGGAATCATAATTGCTCCAAGATTCTGTGCTACATTTTTTCTATTCCCTTGTTTAGTAAATGTATTAAAACTATTTAAATTTGGGATATAAACTGCTGTAGCAACACTATTTTTATTATACATAGAATCATTTAGTGCCTTAAATGTATTTACATCTAAAACAGCAGTTGGCATTGATTGATTTTTGGGTAAATTTACACCAATAATATTTTCAAAAATTGGAAAATCTTTATTAAAATCTTCTAATCTTGAAAAACTACAAGATCTTAAATCTTGACCACTTTCTACAAGGGCTTTATCTAATTGAACTGAAGAATCTACTACCTTATTATAGATATATTGCCATTCCTTTGTGGCCTCTACTCCACGATGCACACTCACATATCCATTAACGGTATTAGTTTTTTGTTGATTTACCTGATTAGCATTGTTCTTTAATTGTGTGCCTGTTGCAAAATCACGCACAACATCTGTTAAATTATATGCATAAATAGGTTGTGAAAATAATGCAAAAACAAAATATACAAGAGCAAAAAAACTAGTTTTCATTTAGAATCCTTATTGGAATTAATAAAATAATCAATTTATTTAACTGATTGGTTATTGTGATTATAACCTAAATATCAAACAAAATACAACTCTTTCTGATAGTATTTTGATGATTCTTATAATGGTTATTATAGTTTAGAAAAAAAATTAAACCATCTATAAAATTAAGGTTTTATATACAAAGCCCTCTCTAGCTTGTAGTCTTGTTACTTCAACCACACCAGCAGGAACAACATTTGCTTCCATCAAAATATCTTTTGAAGTTAATTTTCGTTAAGCTAATGTGTTGTTGCAAACTCTAAAATCAACTCCTTTAGCCACTAGTTCTGACACTGCACCTTCATAACCTTGCCCATTAGCATCTTTAGCATCAATAAGAAGAAAATCAATTCCAGAACCATGAGCAACAACAACAATTTTAGCAGTTGGATTTGCTGCCAAATGATTACAAATATTTCCAATAGCTTTACTAGCTTGAACCGTTCCTTCTGTAAGATGGTAAACAACCTTCATCGGTTCTTGAGGTTGAGTTTTAGTTATAGTTGTAACAGTAGTAGTTTGTGCTTGTGATGTTGGTGGAATTCCACACAAGATTAGTGCCGAGAATAAAGTAACGAATGTTTTTTTCATAAAAATCTCAATATATTTAATTTTTATTAATAACATTAAGTAAAATTAAATCAACATATATTTTTAGTTGATTATTTATAATCTTTATTGGCTCCTCGACCTGGGCTCGAACCAGGGACCTACGGATTAACAGTCCGGCGCTCTACCAACTGAGCTATCGAGGAATAATTTCAAAAAAATGGTGAGTTGTGACGGGTTCGAACCGCCGACCTACGCCGTGTAAAGGCGCCGCTCTACCAACTGAGCTAACAACCCATTTTTTTATTAAACTTGGTCGGAATACAAGGATTCGAACCTTGGACCCCCTCGTCCCAAACGAGGTGCGCTACCAGGCTGCGCTACATTCCGTCATGTTTTTAATTATGATCTAAACAAAAAAAATTGTCAACACATATTATTAATTAAAATTTTTAAGAAGCTAGTTGGCGCATCTTTTCTTTAAGTTCTCCTATTTCCCGGTTAAGGCGATTAAGAATAATATGATGTATAGTATTAGATTTTTCTTCAATATCTAATTCACTCTTTAATTCAGCTTCAGCACCAGCAAGCTGAATCATAATCCTATTCGTGCGCCATTTTTTAGTAAAAATCATTTTATTTTACCAGGACAAGCTGTAAGGCACCGAACTTCATTCTTGTTACGATGGTTCATTATATCATATTTATTATTATCTTTTGTAAATAATTTGACAAAAAAACATGATTAAATTATCCTTTAAACTTAAAGACTAAAGGTAATTCTAATATGAAAGTTTTTGTATGCTTAATTTGTGGGTTTCTCTATAGTGAAGAAGATGGTATTCCAAAAGAAGGAATACCTAAAGGAACCTTATGGGAAGATGTTCCTTTGGATTGGTTATGTCCAGAATGTGGTGTTAATAAATTTGATTTTGAAATGGTTGAAATTTAATAAAAAAAAGGAACAAAATAATAGTGTTCCTTTTAGTCTTAAAAGTTCTACTTAAACTTTAAATTTTGTTCCAACATATTTATGAGCAACCTCAAAAGCTTTGTGTTCACTAAGTCGTTCAAAATACATTAGGTTTTGAGCTTCGCTTTCTACTCGCTTCTCAAATTCCTCTACTGAAACTTGCTTTTTCTCTGTCTCTTGTACTTCTGTCATAATTTACCCTATCATCAAAAAATGTGATTTTCATCACTAAAAAAGTTATCTCATTGAGACAACCACAAACTGGTCCGGTGTGGAGGAATCGAACCACCATATAGACTTTAGAAGAGTCTTGTCCTATCCGTTGAACGAACACCGGAATAAATTCATAATATTCATGGTGCGACATGCTGGGTTCGAACCAGCGACCCAAGGATTATGAGTCCTTTGCTCTAACCAACTGAGCTAATGTCGCATAAGATTTTACATTTCTGCAAGTGACCTAATTTAATTTATTATAACCTATTTTTTGGTTATTTTATGTTTATATTTTATTTATTCTTCGCGTGACTTATTTCCATTGGCGTGTGCTTGACGATTATAGTCCAATCCCCTCTGAAATCTTGTTGAAAACAAGTCGCTTGGTAGGGTTTGTAAAACCAAATTGTTTTTTCTTGATGGAGTTAAGTAGTTTTTAGATTTTAGAATAATCTATCTTTTTAGCAGACTTAAGTTTAATGATGTCTTGATTCTGTTTGTTAATAAATTTAGATTCTTTGGTAATAAATTTATTAATATTATCTAGTTTAGCTTTGTGCTGTTTAAGTTGAGTTTTGGTCAATTCTCTTATTTTGGCATGTTCAGATTTAACTTTATTAATGATAGAAATAACTTGATGACTAGTGAATAAATTAGTATTCATAAGATTATGCCAAATAACATTTTCTTCTAAATGAATATTATTAAACATAACCCAAGTTTTACGATAAAACCAGACTTCGAATGAGATGCTTGTATTTTATTTACCTATTTATTTGTTTCGATGTATTTATTATAACAGATTATTCTTAATTTTTTTTATATAATTTAAAACAAAAAACTTTTTTATTTAACCATCAATACTTAAATTTTTGAAATCGTTAATTAGATTCCATTAGGATTTTAGTTTGTTTATCAAAATAACTTTGATTTGAATTATCCCCTAACTTCTTTCCAACTATAGCTCTCATTCTTTCTTCTTCTCTTTTCTTTGCTGCTGCTAAAGCTAAATTATAAGCTTTCATTCTATACTCGTTTTCAATTGCTTTTTTTTGTTCCAACTTCATTTTAGTTGCTTTTTCTTGAAGTGCTAACTTTCTAGTTCGGTATTCATCTAGTCCAGTGACAACCTCTTGATCATAAGATGCACCACCTGTAGAAGCAGGAGTATTTACAGTCAAATTTGGGGCAGATGTTACTACTATTTGCTGAACAGGTTGAACAGGTAATTCATTGGTTGGCACAATTCCTTGAGCAAAAGCCATCTTTCCAAAAATTGTAGCTACTAATATAAAATATTGTTTTTTCATGTAAATCTTTTCTTATCAAATGTTATCTTAATTGTTATAACAATTAATTTATAATAAATCAAATCAACTTTTTTGTTGACAAAAATTTCCATTACTTTTATAATCAAAAATTATCTAACACAATAAAATACAAATATATGAACTTCTTAAATTTTTGGCGATGATCTAAACAGTTAATTTTAATTAACTAAATTGTCATTTTTAAAAATTTAAATTAAAGGATCATATCATGGAAAAAAATATTCACACTATCGTTACCGGCGATAGACCGACAGGAAAACTTCATTTAGGACATTATTTTGGAAGCTTAAACACTAGGCTTCAACTTCAAAATCAACACAATATGTTTATATTGATTGCTGATACACAAGTTCTTAATAATGACATATCTAAATCAAAACAAGTTAAAGAAAACACTCTTGAATTAATGAGAGATTATTTGGCGATTGGACTTAATCCCAATAAGGTTCATTTTTTCTTGCAATCACAAATTAGTGAGCTTTTTGAATTGAGTAATTATTTTGCTAATATTGTAACTCTACCTCAAGTTCAAAGAATTCCAACAATTAAGTCTGAAAATGAAATTTACAATTCATCTTTAAATATGGGATTCCTTAACTACCCAATATCTCAAACGGCAGACATTGTGTTGCTTGGTGGTGACCTGGTTCCAGTTGGGATAGACCAACTGCCCATACTTGAATTTGGGAATGATGTAATTAATAGATTTCACCATTTATTTAAATGTAAAATATTTAAACATATAACTCCACTTTTATCTACAACCCCTAAAATTATGGGAATTGATGGTAAAAATAAAATGTCAAAAGGATTGGATAATTCTATTTTTTTAAGTGATGAATCCCAAAACATTCACACAAAAGTATTTCAAATGTTTACAGACCCTGGACACATTAAAGTTAGTGATCCTGGAAAAGTAGAAGGAAATGTTGTATTTCAATTCCTTGATTTAATGCATGAAGATAAAAATAAAATTACCACACTAAAAGAACAATATACTAAAGGTGGTCTTGGTGATGTGATGTTAAAAAAACTTTTAGTTACAGATATTGATACTTTTTTAGAGCCTATTAGATATGCTCGTAAAACATATTCAAATAATTATCTTTTAGATGTTTTAAATGAAGGAACTAAATTTACCAAATTGATTTCCAAAGATAACATGACTAAAATTAAAGATATTATTTTTAACTAATTTCTTTGAAAACTAAAGCCAATGTAAGTTGGCTTTAGTTTTTTTTGTCAATTAGAAATAATTTGACTCGTCAGAACCACTACATTTTCATAAAAATATAGCAAAGTCAATAGTTTAATCATAGGATATTTTAAAATATCAACACTCAACTATATTTATTCCTTAATTAAAGTTGGTGCCATTTTCCCATTACTCAATAATACCATAGCCTCTCTTGTCATTTCTATTGGTTTATCACTAGCTTCTGGTATACCATAATACTTTCTTAGTTGCCGATTTCTTTTTAATATTTCATTACCTTCTCTTTTCAACTTATTTTCTTTAAGTTTCTTATTTATATATATTTCTTTAGCAATATTCTTTTTAATTAAAAAATCGTGCCTTTTATTATTGTAATCATCTAAAATAGAAATCTGTTCTACATTAACCTTAGGTAAATCTTGTGCAAAGGCATTTCCAATAGCCCAAAACCCCATTAATGATATTAACAATTTTTTAATTTTCACTTTATTTCCAATATAAAACTTTAAATTTAATTATTTGAATATAACAAATTTCATCACTAAGTCAATTGTTTCTATCCTTAATTAAAAGACATTGAAGATATATGTTTTTACCTATTGAATAATCTATATTTTTTATATTACAATAGTATTGTAGTTAAAAAAAATAATTACTAGTATATAACTCTAAAGGAATTAAATATGAAAATTCATCTAGATCAAATTATTGATACTGTTCGTAAAAATCTAAACTCTACCAATATTATATTAACAGGACTTGAAGACCACGAAAAGGAAGTATCATCAATATTACACGGTGTTGGTCTAATAAACACAAATACAGCTAAAGATATTGTTGTTTATGGTTCATGCAATATTGAAAATCAAAAACTACTTCAAGCTAAAAAAGCTAAAATAGATTGTTACCCTGTTGATACATTTAAAAATAAATTTTTATTTAACCATTATGCAAAAAATGCATTACAAGGTAAAACTATTTTAATTGACATTAATTTAGATTATAAATTAGTCATGCCTATTTTTCTTTTAAACCCCAAAACAGTTATTTGGAGTAATCAAATTAACAAAAAAAAGGCACAAAAAATTGATATTTTAATTTCTAATGAACAAAATCTTGACAACATTAAAAGTGGATTAACATATTGGCTTTCTGATGTAGAATTTGAACATTTTTCTTTTGATGGGAAAACAATTGAACCATATAAAAAATAAAAAACATTTCTCTCATTAATCTTTTACAAATGGATGTTAATTTAAATTAATATCCATTTTTTGTTTAAAGACATATCAAAACACTTGATTATTATTGCTTTATGAATTAGAAATGCATGTAAACATTACTAATCTAGGCAACTCATGGAATTTAAAAAGTTTCTTTCAACTTCTTTTTCACAAAAAACAACAAACAATAGTGTTGCTACTGCAATTAACAACTATAAAAGACCATACATTGAACCTATAGACACTACATTATTATGGTCTATTATTTTAATAATATCTTTTGGGCTTATTATGGTTTTTTCTTCTTCAATTGCAATTGCTGAAGGAAGTAAAATGACAAATAACCAACCTTACTTTTTTGTTTTACGACATTTGATTTTTTTAATTATAGGAACAATTCTATTAATTGTTGCATTTAGAGTTCCCACTCATGTTTGGCAAAAAAATGCATTACTATTATTTGTTCTTGGAACTAGTATGCTAATAGCTGTATTAATTCCTGGTATTGGAAAAGAAGTAAATGGTGCACAAAGATGGATACGACTTGGACTAATTAATGTTCAACCTTCTGAATTTATGAAAATTCTTTCTGTTTTATATGCCTCTGACTATATTACTAGAAAAAAAGACACACTGAATAATCTTAAATTATCATTTTTACCAATGTTAACAGTTATTGTTATTACTGGTGGACTTCTTCTTGTTGAACCTGATTTCGGAGCATTTATTGTTATTTCATTTATTTCTTTTGGTATTTTGTTTTTAGGTGGTGCAAAACTAAAAGGGTTTTTAATGCTATTAATTTTAGCTGTTATTGGATTTGTTGTCATTATTTTAACATCACCATATAGATTAGCTCGCGTTATTGGATTTTTAGATCCATGGCAAGACCCATATGGTAAAGGATATCAGTTATCTCATTCTCTTATTGCTTTTGGAAGAGGTGAAATTTTTGGTGTAGGATTAGGTTCTAGTATTGAAAAATTATTCTATCTCCCAGAAGCTCATACAGACTTTCTAATGGCTGTTATTGGTGAAGAGTTAGGATTTTTTGGTGTGATAACTGTTATTATACTATTTTCTATAGTTATTTATAAATCATTTATGATTTCATTTCAATGTAGTAAATTTCAAAAAGATTATGAAAGACTTGTTGCACAAGGAATGGGACTTTGGTTTGGGTTTCAAGTATTTATTAATATTGGTGTAAACCTTGGATTACTACCGACAAAAGGACTTACTTTGCCATTTATGAGTTTCGGTGGTTCTAGTATTGTTGCAAATATGATTGCTGTTGGAATTCTTCTAAGAATTGATTGGGATAATAGAAAAATTACTAGAACAAGCTATGACTATCTAAAGAAAAACTAAATTCTTTGTTGAGTTGTTTGCTAATTCTAATGAATCATTAATACTCACTATTAAGAATGAGTTAATTCAACTAATAATAACCGTTTTTAAAAACCTAGTCAAATCTATTCAAAAACCTAAAAAGGTTGAAATAATAGATTTGGGTTTGAGCCACGGTTGGCTCCATCATTATCAGCTACTTGAGTTATTTCACAAGTTAATTCTTGCTTACCTTGGATAAAAATCTTGCTTTTCAGTTTAATTTTATGCTTTTTTGCTTTTAGATAATTTTGCTCTATATCTTTCCAAAAAATATTTTGGTTTCTTTGAATATTCCTTGCAGGTAATTCAAAGCAATAATGTTTACTTAATTTGTCTGATATTGTTTCCTCTTTACTTACAATTGTTATATTTTTATATTCTATAATCTCTTCTACAAACTCATTTTTCTTATTCTTTGATAAATTAATCATTACTCCATTACGGAGTAATTTATCATCAATAATATGGGTTAATTCTTCTTCTTTAATCTTTCTTTTAACTTTTCCAATAAGAGACAAGCCTGTTTAGTTGATATGTGCTGTTCCATAATAATCTATCCTTTTAAAACCATATTTGAATAGATTTTGTTCTACTTTTCAACCTCTGTTAAGTACCCTTAAATGATTGCTTATCCAGTTGTTTCATTCGATATTCTAATTCATAAATATCTACTGACTCATTTAAATATCTTTCTTTTAATTTTCTTTCATCTACTGTGAATATGTTTTTTAAAAAACTTAATAATTTTGTTAGCATAATTCTCTTCTCTCTTTAATCCTAATATTTCTACCATATTAGGGTAAACCCTTTAAAAAATCAAATGTGTATATTTTTTCAATATACATATCATATTAAATTTCTATAAACTAATTGCATCAAAAAATGTATTGATAAAAATCCTTTAATTCTGTATACTTTATTATACAAAAAGAGAATCATCTATGAAAAAAACATTACCTACAATTTCTTCAAAAACCATAAATATTGATACACAAATTACACTAGCTAAAGTGAAGTCTACTTTGGACTATGCAAATAAACTTACTACAGATCCACAGAAAACAGAAAGACTTGAAAAACAACTTTGTAAAGCATGCTTTAACTCTCCACCAAGAATTTCAGGGGCAACAATGACGAATTATAATTCGTGTCTTCTGTGGTTTCCCACAACTTTACAATAGCACAAAAACTGACAAATCCTGACTGCCTTGTGCTATTATAAATGAGACATGTAAACATTGTGGTGGAGATATTGAAATGCGAACTAATCGCAAATAACTTTCAATATCAAACTTTATAATTAATCCAAAATGATTAATTAAAGGTCTAGTTGTTTTTTTCTTAAACTCACTTTTTCTTGACTACGAATAGCTTTTTGAGACTTTTCGTGGACGCCTTGTTTACGTCTTGATTTGAGTAATGCAATAACAATATGATTCCGTGGTTTCATTCTAATTCTCCTATTTATAATTTAAAGATAGGAGTGAATTCACCCCCATATTATTTAAAGATTAACTTCATTTATGGTTTTCCTAAAAATGTAAGCATATTATACATTAAATATTTCTGCTTTCCAATAAGAAAACACTTTATTTTCAAATAAATTTGCAACAACCACCTTATTTTTATAATCAAATATTTGACACGTTAGAAAAATTTAGTACAATAATTAAACAAATATTGATTTAAACTCAACCAAATAAAACTCAACTTAAGGAAAAATTATGGAACCAAATTCAAAAAAATTCAAATATATATTTAATAGATTTCTAGCCGTTGGTGGCATGGCCGCAATAGTAGGAGTAATAGCAACATCTCCTGATTTTGCAACAAATGTTATTGCTCAAGATATTGGTCTATATTCTGCTATTATTGCTTCTTTAGGCATATGTGGTGCAGCATGGACTTTTGCAACACAAGAGGATTTAAAATCAGGAAGAACAATTACCAATGAATTAAAGGATGTTAAAGATTCTTTAACCAATGTTCTTGGAAAATTTAGAGAAGAATTTGATGATGAATTTGGCACCAATCAAGGTCTTGATGATAAAATTACTAAAATACCTTCCCCCTCAAAAAGTAAAGTTATTATTAAATCCATTAAGCCATAATAAATAATGAAAGCCCAATTTTGGGCTTTCATTATTTCTGTATGTTGCTTTATCTATTTATTTTTGTATTATTTGTTTTCTTTATTAGGATTTATTATGAAAACTGTAATTGCATCTTTTTTAGTTATATTATTTTTAAATGGATGTGGTGTAGCTAGAGTTATAACACATCCATTAGGAACAGCTTCTAATACAGCGGGAACAATAATTAGCTCTGGATTTATTGCCGCCTATCCAAATCAAGATAGTGATTATATTCAATAAATATTTAAAACAAAATAACTAATTCAATGGAAAATTTATGAATAAACAAAATATAGAAATTATTGAACAATTTTTTAATCAATCTAATCAAAAATTTGCGAAAAAAAAAATTAAAGTTCTTAAAAAAACTGAAAGTTTTTTTTGCACACAAGATATACATCTTGGAGTATCAACACAATCAATTAAGGACTTTATTCACACTACTAACCAATTTGATATTGAAACAATAACTAAACTTGTGAAATCTGAATATAATGAAGGAAGAATATTGGGATGGGCTTTACTTGTTAGAGATTATCCAAATTCAGAAATATTAAAATATTTTATATTGAATCATTCTAACGATTGTGCAAACTGGAATGTTGTTGATTTTGCGACTCCAATTGTTTCCAAAATAATTTTTAAAGAAAAAGGAAATGATTTTCTTCAAAGCATTGGTTACGAACTTATTGAAAAAAATGGAGATAATGTATGGAGTCATAGATTTGCTTTATTAATTTCATTATTTTTAGCTAAAAACAATAAATTAAACTTTCCTATTGATATTGTTGAGAGAAGTTTATTAACTAATAATGATTTAATCCAAAAACCATGTGGTATTGTTTTAAATGAAGTTGGACTTCAAAATAAAAATATTTTAAAGCTATTTCTTAAAGAAAATAAATCTAAAATATCATCAACTATTAAAACATATTTAATAACCATATTAAATAAAGAAGAACAACACTTATTGTTTTATTGAACTACCCCCTGCCTAAAGGCAGGGGATTCCTGCTTTAATGCAACTTGTTGCGTTGCTTTCTCTGGAATTAGCCGCTAAAGATTTAGAAATAACTTTCTTCATCTTTTTTGGTCTTACAATTCTACTTAAGTCGTTAGACTTGAAGTAGTTTCCTCCACAGGCATTAACCGTAGTTCCTACGGCATGTTTATAATTATATAAGTTAACACAAGCATTTTTCTCTCTATCATGTTGGGCATTACAACTTGTACAAGTCCAGGTTCTATCACTTAACTTTAATCCATGATGTATATGCCCACACTTTGAACATGTCTTGGAGCTTGGGTAGAAACGATTGGCTTTGGTTATTAGCCTCTTATTCCATTTTGACTTATATTCAATCATTGATACAAATCTTTTCCAAGCCACATCATGGAGACTCTAATATTGGTTTTTGAGAATAATGTTGTTCAGAAAAAGCCAAAGTTTGATTATAGACAAAACGAGCACAACCGAAGGTTTTAGCCAAAATTTCCTTGAGGTCATTTTGAGGATAAAATCTAAATTTGTAGGCTTTGTTAATTAAATTACTCATAGAAATTAAGTATATAATTATTTATTAAATTAAGCAATAGATTATGGTTTGTTTTTGTCTATTTAAATTAGTTTTTTTATTAATTTAAATATCAAGCCTAAAGGCTTGTCGAGCTTACATCTACGGCCTGAAGTCCGTATTTTTACGCTCGGTACTGATAAAAAAGCTCCTAAGGAGCTTTTTTATATAAATATTTAATTCTTATTTTTTCATAACTCTTGTTAATATAAAACCAAACATTAAACCAATAATTAATCCTATAAAAATTCCTAATAAACCAACTTTCCCAGCTAAAGCACTATATGAAGTTAATATTGAATTATCAGAAAAATTAACACCTGAATGAAATGATTTAATTTTCCAACCAGTTGAATCATTAGATATATTAGCAGTCCATCTACCCTTTAATTCATGAGATACATCTCCAACAGAATATTTTTCTATTGAACGACCATATGCTGTAGCATTATCACCATTTATTTCAACAATATAACCAGGCTCAAAAAAGTATTCTTTTCTTTCTAATTTAATATTATCACCATTGATTATTTTAGGAAAATATTCCTCTACTTTTAGTTTAGAATTTGAAATTTGTTGACTTGAATCAATAACAAATAATTGTTCTTTTGTTACCGACATTAATAACTTGTCATCATTTTGGTTTATTGATGTTGAAAACCTCATTAATACATCACGAATTAATTCATTATCTGTTTTAATTGCTTCATTAATTCCTTTAGGAATAGATACATCATCTTTTACTACTTCTATTGGTGGAACAACTTCTTTTATTTTTTCACTCACAACTGATTCAGGAAGAGTAATTGGTGGTGTAGATATTGGCTTTATATCTTCAATTTTTGGTTTAACCTCTGCCACAACCTCTGCCACTTTATCCTTATGCACCTTTACTACCTTTGGAACTGTTGTGGTTGACTTTGTTACTTCTTGTGCTTGGGCAAACAAAGAAAACACAGCAAATGCTGTAATAATAAAACCTTTTTTAGACATAATTATTTACCTTTTTTATAATTTGCAAATTATAAAGTATAAATAAAAAAAAATCAATAACAGTATTGCTATTGATTTTAATTAAAAAAAATTATTTAGATGTCGTAGGAGAGTTACTCATTACTATTGTAGCAGCTTGGTCTTCTTTACTCATGCTTTTAAACTTTTCTTCTTTTTGTCTTGCTAAATTTTTTGCTTCTAAAACTCTTTTTGATTCTAATTTTTTATCCTCAAGACTTTTCTGTTGTTGTTTTATAATTAAACTATTTTTTCTTTCTTCATGATTTTTCTTTTTTATATTATATTCAACCACAACATTATATTCTGCAAAAACAGAACTCGTTAAAACTGACATCAATACCAAAGCTACTACTTTATATTTCATGGAATTATCCTCATACTAAACACCAATAGTATCAAAAAACAATAACCATGTCAATTTTAAATTAAAAATCAATAATCAATAATCTCTTTCAGCTTGTTTTTTATTTTCGAATTCAATTACAGGACCATTTTCTTTTAAAAATTTAAGTGCTAAAGCTTTAGTTGGTGCATACTCTGGTTCACCAATTATTTTTCCAGTTGAATCCAAATAGGATGCTACATGCATATTTATATTTTTATCATATTTAAAATCAATTGTAACTCCACCTTTTACTTTCATTTTATTCTCCTGGTTAAAAAATTAAAGATTTATTTTACTATACCTATATTATTTTTGTCAATTACTCTTTTTGTAAGCTTAAATTTTTTGATTCTTCTAAAAGAATCCTTTCATAATCATAGCTTCCTGTTTTTTCTTTATTTTTCTCATTTAAAAAATCTACACGTAAATTTAACAGATGCAGTTGTTCATCACTTAATTTCATTGTGTAAGTGTTTTTATAACGAAGTAAATCTATCTTAATCATTTTATTATTCCTCAGTCCTCTTTTTCTAAAAGATAATTATAACACACTTATTGTCACACAACAAAGGGGTTAAAAAGTTAATAAAGAATTACGTTTAAAAAATTTAAAACATTATAATTATTAAACAGCTTCACTCTATATACTAGATATTATCTCTAAAATTAAATCTTTTTTAATTTTTTAATTGTATTCGTTGTATTAATTTTCATATTACTTAAATCCTTAGTTAAGTTAATTACTTTTATTGTATGAGCAATCATTTCTTTAATGTTTTTATTTTCTACGACACTAGTATCCGCAACCAATTTATATTCAGATAACTTTTCACGAAGACGAGGATAGCGAACCATTAAAGATTTACTCATTTTTGCTTCTGTTACACTCTCTCTTGGACTATAAGTTATTGTCATATTCTCACAATCCTTTATAAATACTAATGGTTTAACAATTTGTGCAACACCTTCATTATTAACCATATATGTTTTGCATAAATTAAAATCAAAACAATTAATAAACTCTGCTACAGAATCAGTAGTTATTAAAACATCTATTGGAAATTCTGATTTTTTATCAGTAACTTTTAACACAGCACATAATCCAATATTAAAATAAGCCGTATCACTTATTTTAATATTTCTATCTAAAATTTTATTAGTAAAAATACAATCTACAGAATAATCATCTGAAGCATTTAATATTTCTGAGATAATAGAAACAATTGCATTTACTGCATTATTATCATACTCATGATAATCAAAATCTATTAAATCAGACGAACTATTAGCGCCCTTAATTTTTTCTACTCTAATTAATTCAACAACTTCTTTTTCTCTGTATTTCAATGCACTACCATGGTCTAATGTTGCTTGATTAAACATTATGTCTTTATCTATATTATTTTTTAATGTAAGATTTACATTGAAATCTAAAGTTATTGAAATATCTATGTCTTTAATTTCTTTATTTAAAATAATATCACGAATTGAACCACCTACAACTGCTGTATCAATCTTAACTAAATTCGATAATTTTTTAATTAATTCATTACTATTTATTTTTTCAGATAGTCTATTCAGAGTATTAAATATTTTTTCTTTTCTTATGTCATTCATTATTTTTTTCAAATGTATTTTTATATATTTTATTATATTATATTTAAAAACTAAATCAAACAATGTTATTTTTAATTATGAGAAATAATACTTTTCTAGCTTTTAAAACAATAATGCCAGCATTAAGCTGGCATATTAAATTCATCTCTAATTAATCATAAATAGGCTCACCTAATTTTTTTGATTGACGTTTAGAAAAACTTGATGCTTTTTTGTCCATACTTTTTACAATAGCATCAATTAAACTATCTGTTGCACCGATAATATCGGCAAGCCTATATTTTCCAACTAGAGCGACACCAAAATATCCGTTATCTTGGTCACTAATAGCTTTTTTATTAGCATAACGACCCTTACCATTTAATTGTAACTTATTGAAACCCACATAAAACTCTAACATATTACTATCGGTGTTAATGATGTAAGCATACTCACAGAACAATGAATCAAGCAAAAATGAACTACTGTCAATCATATACTTCAAACCATTGCTATATGATAATAAATCACCCTGAGATTTTCGCAAAACACAGTACCAATCTTCAGTTGATTGATTACCTACACCAACATTTGTCCATTTGTCACACTCTTTAACCTGTTCTGCTGAAGGAATATCCTCTGAATTAACCAATACGATATTGGAGGCAGTTTTTTTAAGACTTTCAAGTGTTTCACCCTTAATAAATGTTAAAACACTATTACCCAAGCCATCTGGATAAGAATCGAAATGATTATAAGTTACTTTATCTTTCCGACCTGAACGAAAACCTAATGCACCACGTGTTCCCATTTTTACTCTCCTAAAATATTAAAAGTTAATAAACAAACCATTATTAAAAGCAATGTGTATTTTAACACAAAACAACCCAATTTAATCTTTATTAAAATTATTTTTTTAATAATTTTTCTTGAATATATTTTGCACCAGCAATAAAAACATTATAGTATGTTGCTGATTCTTCTCTAGTCATTTCTGGAATAATAGGCTCATGTCAGCCATAAACTCTTTACCACCTACTGATGCAGTTTTATGTAAAAATGCCAAAATTACATTTCCTTTTGGATTTACTACACTATTATTTGGGCGCCCAGTAATATCCCAATTTTCTAATGAAATATTCCGAAGTTCTTCTGGAAGACTTCCCAAATATTCATAATAAGATTGAGTAGTTGATTTTTCCATAAGGTATTCCCTATATTGTTTACGATAAATGTATTATAACACGCAATAAAACATTAAAATTTATATTTTTTAAAGAAATCACTAGATAAACCGTTTGTTAATTTATTAGTTAAATCATCCCATTTAAACTTTTTCATATATATTAACCATATATTTTTTATTGGATTTTTTAAAAAAGTTAAATCAAACTTAATTTCATCAAGAACAATTATCTCTAGAAAACAATAATTTTCATAATTTCTATGAAACTGAACATTAAATGACTTAATTTCACCATCTTTTTGGTCAACTTCTATAGCATTATATTTTGACTTATATTTTACCTTATCACTATAACCTAAATCTATTTTTTGATTAGACACTGAATCAATAAATTTCACACTAATACCAGGTATTTTTAAGCCAATAATATAATCTGCAACATATTGTCTAGAATTCGTATCGGCAAAAGCTAAACCAACATATCTTCTAAATGTAAAATCGTGACCTTCACAAGATGAATATGTTAAATATCTTTTATTAATAAGTGCTGTTATTAAAGGTTTAACCTTTGGTTCTATATTTTCCCAAAAACTTTCAGAATATGGTGATACTGAATTTGCATATAAATTTCCACCACTATCAATTTCCATATAAATTCTTCCAGTTTCATGAATTATATTATTTACCTTATGTGTTAAAAAATAAAGAAATTCAGCTTCTGTTCTTGATTGCTTTTTTACAGCAATCAATTTAGCTTCAAAACTTTTTTCTTCTGCATAAAATACAATAGCTGGTGGAAATAATTCACTTACTCTCATTTTATTCACCGTTAATTATTAAACTTTTTCAACATACCATTGACCGTCAACAAATACTAATTTTAAAAATTTAATTTGCTCAATAAAAGACTTTAGTGATGTAAATCCATAATCTTTATACTTAAATTGGTGCTTAAGACCAAGAATATTATATAAAGTTGAAGAAAGAACCTTTTGCCCATTGTGACTTAATGCTAAAAATGCTTCCTTTACATTTTCCATTAATGTCACATCATCATTTATATTTGATAATATTGGCTGATAATCAGTTCTTACTTGTTTGAGAGTTGCGAATCCTTGATTTTTTTCATTTACAATTAAATTAAAAATATTTAAACTATCTAAAAATACCCTAAGTTGTTTAAATCCTTTTTTTGTATAATCAATCCCATTTAATTTTAAACCACGACTTAAATCCTCAAATTTAACTGGTTTATTTTCTGGACTTAACTCAATAAATACATCTATAATTTGTTGCTTTATGTCTACATTCTTATGGTTTTGTTTTTCTTTTTTAGGCTCAACCAATGTAGGCTTATCTTCTTTTATAAATGGAGTAATATTAATAAACATTGAACATGCTCTTTGAAGAGCTATTGGCGACTTTTCATATCCAAATCCGTAAACCTTCTTACCATCTTCCTGTAACACCATAGCTAATGGTGTAAAATCACTATCTGAAGAAACTATGGCAAATGCATCTAGATTTTTTTCATACAATAACTTCATTGCATCTATTGCTATTGCCATATCTGTTGCATTTTTACCTTTTGTGTAGTCAATTTGTTGAATTGGCTTAATGGATAGTTCCATTAATTTCGTTAACCAATTTTTCAAACTTTCATTACGCCAATTTCCGTATGCTCGTTTAATTATAATATCACCAAATGGCTCAAGCTCTTCTAAAATTCTTTCAATACTTCTAAAACTAATATTATCACAATCAATCAATAATGCTATTTTTTTATTTTTCCCCTGTTCTTTTAAACTCATATTTTACCCTTTACTTTTGATACAAATTAAATGAAAAATAAAATTGTGTCAACCATTATTGAACAGCAAATCTTTTACCATAACTATCAATATTTGTTTTTTCATTTTCTGAATATCTTTTTTGGGTTGAAAAATCAAAATCAAAAGCCCCTTCAATTACATCACATCTAGCTGAACTTAAATAAAAATCATGTCCACATAAATTTGCTATTTCTTGAGATATTTTTTCATGTGCTTTAACATTTAACTTATGACCATATAATGTTAACCAAGCAAATCCTTCTTCAACTCCCCAAAAATGTTTACAAGACTTTTCTTCACAATACTTTGTTATTGCATTTTTAATTTTAAAACTCATATTTTTCCCTTTAAAAAATTTCTTTCATCTTTTTCTATATGCTTAACCGTATTCCATTGAAAGGCTATTCTATCATTACTTCTAAAAGTATTGCAATAGTAATAATTCAAAATTAAAATATGTAACAGTATTACTTGCAACAAAAATAACAATCTAGTAGAATGTTTTTCTGTAAATATATATCTTCGTAAGAATAAAATTATTAAGTTTCAATATAGTTCTTAAAACTCAAGTAATTTATTACTTCAAAATCAAATAGGTGACCAATGTTTTTCAATTTAAGTGCAGACCAAGCTAGTTTAGATACCATAGAGCAAAGATTTAAAGATTCTTCTAGAATCAAAGGAACCAATTTTTTGGTTTTATTATTAGCCATTATAATTGCTAGTGTTGGACTCAATATTAATTCTGTTCCCGTTATTATTGGTGCTATGCTAATATCTCCACTTATGGGACCAATTATTGGTATTGGATATTTTACAGTTAGAAATGATTTTGTTAATTTAAAAAATAGTATTTCTGGATATTTACAATTCTTAACCTTATCAGTTGCTTTATCCACAATATATTTTTGGATTTCACCAATTGATGTTGCAACAAGTGAAATTTTAAACAGAGTAAACCCTACTATTTGGGATGCTATTATTGCATTTGCTGGTGGTATTGCTGGTATTATTGCAATAACAAGAAAAGACTTTAATAATATATTTCCTGGAGTAACAATTGCAACATCATTAATGCCTCCTTTATGTACTATGGGATATGCTATTGCTCATCTTGATTTCATCATGGCAATAAATGCCTTTTATTTATTTTTCATAAATAGTTTTTTTATTGCATTAACCACACTAATTATGATTAATATCATCCATATTCCAGAAGTTAAACTAGAAAAGAAAACAAAAATAAAACACTACATTATTATTTCTGTAATGTTAGTTTTATTGATACCAAGCATAATTAAGGGGAAAGATATTATCTCTCAAGAGGTGTTTGATGTTTCTGTTCACAACCTTATTGGAAACCTTAAAGAAAATAACATTATTGTTCTTTCTATTGATAGCGATAAAAAAAATAAAACATTAATTTTATCTTTAATTGAAGATGAACAATTAAACAAAGTAGATATTAAAAAATTTTCTAATAAATATTCATTAAAATTAAATTTAGTTAAGAAATATCAAGAAATAAATATTGATAAAATCAAAACTGAACTAATTAATGAAATACATACAGTAGAAAAAAATAATTTAAATTCAAAAGTATTCAAACTTGATGCCATTCGTGATGACCTTAAAATAATAAATCCAGAAATTAATGATTTAATTTTAAATAAAGAAGATAACAGATTGTTGTACATTATTACAAAATCAAATAATGTGAAAAAAAATAAAAAAATAGAAGAATTATTTCCATTTATTAAGAAGAAATTAAACAATAATAATTTAAATATAATTATTAGGTAACTTTTAATCAGATACTATTTTAACTTCTCGTATTTAATACTATTATATTTGGTGGGACTTCACAGTGAATGATCATGCGAATCTTTTATGTGTTCGGATTCCTGTTTAGCATGGTTGATATTTACCACGACTTCGCTTCCATACGGTATCAATCGTATTTCGCTACTGCCCTATTCTCCACACAAGTGTCATATAAACGGTTTTTTGCCATCACAAACGATTCTTTCCTAAAGTTTGCAAACTCATTTAACCTAAAGCCCCTAAACTTAATTAGTTTTAACTAAACCATATAGAAACACACTACAAGTATATTTCTATATGAAAACCATCCCTAAATGATTTCCACATAATCTTTTTTTTCTTGGAAGATATTCCTCAGGCTAAAAATCCGCACTCTTACTTCGCCAAATGTAAGGGCATTTTACCAGTAAGACATTATCTTACTGCACTGGTTTTCACTGCTAATCACTAGGGAATGTGACAACAAGTGTAGCGGGACACATTTGGTATACAGAGAAGGAATCTAACCTCCATCTTCGTCTTAGCGACGATATTCTGACATCAAAGGAATTATTTTTTGAACCTTCTTTAAACTATCTGTATATTAAAACCATATAATAATTGATGTCCTGATGAGAAATTTAATCTCACTGCTATTAGTAATATAAACTCCAATAACAACATACAATGAGCCTTAGGCAATCTAGGCTTACGGACACATCATTGTATTTCCAGTCAGAACAAAATTTATTTCTTGCAATATTTTATTTTTGACAGCATCAAGAATCTATCTGTCAGTTACAGCATTACTATCATCTACAATCGTATCTCCGTGAAAGGGAGGCGCCTTGTAACTGTATCTTAAATTAATTATAGAATTTATTTTACGATTGAATCATTAGCTAATAATTTTAATATATTAATTCGGTTATATTTTTTTCCTTTGTAGGAAATACAATTATGACCTGCATCAGCATTTGTTCTATGATCAAGATAATTACATAAACCACCACTATATTTATCATTTTTTAGCTTTACAAACCCATTACATGCACCACAACTTTTTGACATATAAATATCCTATCTTTCCTATTATTTTATCAATTTTTTTAAGATGTTAAACCAATAATATTTAATGTTTATCTTCACAAAAAATAAGTGGAGAGTGAAAGTTAACGAGTAACAAAGTAATTAACCTTGCTACCTTCGCTCTCTCCGTATAACTAAGATGTCAATATGTTCTCATGACCAGATTCGCAACTGGTTTCTCACAAAGTAGTAGGGGACTATCACCAAAGAACATAATGCTACTGCTATCGACAAATATATTATTGTTGCATGTGTTTTTACACCAAAGGCTTTAAACGGTCTAAGTAGGATTTCCTATATTTCTATAGAATCTTAGGTCTTTAGACCATTTGATATAATACCTTCTTAACTGATTTATACTTCCCGTAGCAGTTCTTCACACCCTTCTTTCAATTAATAAAATCCGGCGACTGCTTTACCACTCTTTAACTGATGGACACTTTTAATCCTACAGTTGCAACAATATTTTAAAAAATTTATGTCAGTTACGAAGGATAGGTTTGAGTTATGTATTCCTCTACTCTGCCATCGTCCAGATCCACTGACAGGGATCATGTCTAAAGCCCATCTAAAAGAACTGCTACTAATCTGATACCCTACACGAGCACGATACCAAGACCATTTCTTTATTATTGATAGTAAATCTTTAAGGTACTTTTAAACAAAATTACAAGAACTACCAAGTATTGTTTGTAAAATTTCACTATGGCGAATAAGTCGTTCAGCTAGTTAGGCGTCCCTCTTATCTACCCTTATTTTAATTTATGCTATCATTCCGCAGTTGATAGCTTGCTCACGTTATAGGCAACGGTGTTAGTGTGAGAATTATTAAAATAAATTGCACTGTGTATTGGTGGTCTACATATTTTTATATATCCCAGTCATCGGGTGGAGTTAAAGTTCGTTGCCCCGATTAAACACACTTTCCAATACTAACTAAGCAAATTTGAATTTGATTGGGCTGCCGCTCATGTCCTCTTACTCTACAGCAGCGTGACCATATCGCATAGACCGAAGAACAATCCGTCTAATACTAGGCTCCCTCGCTAAAGGCATCAATCAAAACCTGGTTGTTGAGGTTGGAATTAAACCAACAATAGCTTACTTTATCATAGGGTAAACCCTAACAAGTTCTGCACTGGTGCCAACACCAGTCTCTTTTTTCACTTGAATACTCAACAATATTATATCATTTTTTAGTATCTTCTTGATCATGGGTTTAATTGGTATATGAACTCCAACCTACTACCACTGCCCTTTGGTCACAATGCCTCTGGCTAATCCTCAACTTAATAAACGCGGCCGCATTCGTTCATTGAGTGAAAATACTAAAAAATGATTCCGAGGGTATCTCAGTAAGCAACATAACATTCCGGCGAGGGTCTGATTACCAATCAGATACCACATCTTTATATCACTATATCATTTAAAATAAAATTTCGCATTAGGCCAAATTATGCTACTCTTACTCATAGCTAGAATCGAACTAGCATCTAAATTTAATTTTAAATAACCCCCATATTGAACCCACCTAAGGTTACATAAAATCTCACGATTTATGACGAATACATCGTCAATATAAGGAATTCTGTCTACACAATATTTTAAAGAATTTTAAAGCAGCAACTCAATCATTTCTGCCATTTTGTGTATTGTATCACATTATTTTTGTTTTTTAAATAATTTTTATGATTATTTTTAACTTCTAATTATCTATTAAATTTATGCTATAATATCTCATTAATTACACTTTTGGAGCCTACTATGATGCAATCAGGAAAATATTGGATTGGTGACCTTTGTTATGTTATGAATGATCATTGGGATGAGGTCTGTCAACTAACCATTCGTGGACATGATGTAAAAGATGGTGAATTTATTCTTTCTAATGGAGTTAGATTTGCTTGCTACTCAACCTATTATGGTGATGGTGAATATTCTGACAACAATGGAAATTTATATGGAGTTGATGCTGGTCTAATTGGTTGCATTCGTTTGGAAGATATTCACGATGTAGATTCCGATATTGATTCAGGACATGTTTTTACTTTTGAGACAGAATTTAAAACTAAAGAAGATAATGGTCTTATAAATTTTGGTCACATTAATATTGAAACTAAGGATAATGAATATGATATTGATGAAGTCAAAGAAGAAGAAGATTAATTGATAAATTAACAAAAGTATAATTATGACACATACCTTCTTATCTGCATTAGTATTGCTTTTGTTAATTATGGATCCATTTGGGAACATTCCTTTATTTGTTAGCACACTTAAAAACATAGAAGCTAAAAGACGGTGGAAAATTATTTGTAGAGAACATTTAATTGCATTTTTTATTCTGTTTGTTTTCATGCTAATTGGAGAAAAATTTCTAAAATCTATTGGTCTTAGTAGTGAAAGTATTCAAATTGCTGGAGGTCTAGTTTTATTTTTAATTTCTATAAAAATGATTTTTCCATCAATAAATTCTGAATTTGATGAAATTAAACAAGAAGAGCCTCTTATTGTTCCATTAGCTATTCCTCTTATTGCTGGACCTAGTGCATTAGCTACTGTTATGCTTTTAGTAAGTCAAGAACCAACAAGAATTATAGAATGGATATTAGCACTTTCTTTAGCTATTTTAGGAAGTGCTATCATTCTTCTTCTTGCTGATAAATTTCAACATAAACTTGGATCTAAATTTATTTTTGCAATAGAAAAACTAATGGGGTTGATATTAGTTGCTCTTTCTGTTGAAATGATTATAAGAGGAATTAAAACATTAATTGGGCATTAACTTATGTATATTTTTTTAGATTTTGATGGTGTTATGCATGCTTATGGAAAGGCTGCTTTTTCTAGAGCACAATATTTTTCAGATATTATTTCAAAACATGATGATGTTAATATTGTTTTCTCAACATCTTGGAGAGAGTATTCTACTGTTGATAGACTTAAGAGTCATTTCCCACAAAAAATTCAACATAAATTTATTGGAATGACACCAATCATTACAGATGCCGTAACACATACAAGATTTCGTGAAATTATGATGTTTAATAATCAACATCAAATACCTGATTATCAATGGATTGCTATTGATGATATGAAATGTCTTTTTCCACCTAATTGCCCAAATCTGATTTTAACTGATGCTAAAACTGGATTTTCAAAAAAAGAAGAAAAAATACTTACACAAATGTTATTAAAAACAACACTAAAAACAAGATTAAAAATATAATGACTAATACTATCTCAACCTACTACTTATTCTTTGATACTGAATTTACTTCTTTTGCTAAATATGGTCTAATTTCTATTGGTATTGTTTCTGAAGATAAAAAATATGACCTTTATCTTGAGAGAACTGATTTTAATAAAAAAGATTGTTCAGACTTTGTTGTTGATGTTGTCATTCCACTTCTTGACCTTGAAAAATTTGGAAAAACATATAAAGAAATTTCTGAAAAACTTATCTCTTGGATTAACGACCTTCCTTGCAAAAATGTTATTCTCTTAGCAGATTATGTTGGAGATATTATCATATTTGAACAATTAATTTCAGAACCAGGTAGTATTAAATTAAATAAACCTATTTCTTGCCAATACCTTACCAAAGCATTTGAACAAGCAACTAAAGAACGGGGGCTATACGATTATAGAGCCATTAATAAAGCAATAGAAAAGATATCTATTGGCATTAATGAATCTATGTGTACAAACCCAGAAATGCAACACCATGCTCTATTTGATGCTATTGCTAATTGTGATGGCTGGAAAGCTGGTATGAATTATTTAAAATAAACACCATCGTAAGCAAAACAAGTCTTAATAGATTTAAAATCTTTATCTTCAATAGTTAATTTTGTCCAATCATTATTTAAAAAAAACCATAAGCCTTAACTATTTGATACATCCAAATCAAAATTACTTTATTGTTTCTTTTTAGAACTAGTTAAATGATATTTATAACAATGCAAACAAAGGTATGAACTCAACTTAGGGGCTTCTTTTCTTAAAAACATCCCTAATTCAGCCGCTTTATTTGCTTCTCTTTCTGTTTCATAACTATTTTTCCCAGATAAACACTTCATTATATTTTACTCAAATCTTACCACAACTTCTCCAAAACCATATGGTGGTGGATTATTATTCGTTAAAATCCAACCTGTTGGGATTCCCGGATCAGAACATGAACCTGCAACATCACCATCTGTCATAAATAAAATAGCATCTGGCTTTAATTGACGAAATTTTGTAAAAGCTGGTGTAAACTGAGTTCCTCCACCACCACCTAGCCTAGCAATACGATTTTGTGAAGTTTTAAAATAATCGTACATAGCCACAATTTGTGTGTCAATCTCAATAACCTTCACACGACTTAACCCCTTTATCGCATCTAACTGTGCCATAAACCTATTAAAATCACTACGACTAATACTCCCAGAAACATCAAGACCAATACCAATATTCAAATCTAAAACATTTTTACGTTCTGCAATTACTGCATCAAGCATACCAGTGCTGACGTTTTTAGAATCTTTACTTTTTTGGATTTTAACAAGAAAATCCTTGGCATCTTTTTGAATACTCATATTTATCTCTTTAAAAATTATATTAGTGTATTATATCATTATTACTAACACTTTATTTCTTTTTTAAAATATTATCTTGCCTTTTTTCAACAATATAATCCTTCAGCCATTGAACAGAATCAGATGGTTCACCTAAAGCTCCAATTATTTTTCGTCTTGTATTCATAGCTCCACATTGCTTCCAAGTAATAGATATTGCACCAGCTTTAAAGGCTAGTTCTCTTTTAACTATTGCAATATTATAATTACTACTACTATTCTATCGCCCTCATTAGATGCCAAGGTTGAATCCCAATCAAATACTAAATGAAAAAGCGAATTCTTATCTGTAGGTATTAAATTTTTTGGTTTCATTAACATAGCAGCAGGTCCCGACATTAGAGCTTCTCTCACATCAACTTCACTAGTTCCAAGGTATATTGGTAGTTGTTTTAAATTATTTAACAAATAGTATTCTTCCATTTTAGTATATTAAACTTTTAAATTTATAATTTCAATTACACTATTCAAATAGCAAACTATTTAAAACTAGTTTTATCAAAAAACTTCAATACATTTGTATTGTCAGATGCATTACAAAATCTTTCACCAATGAAATTTTGAAGTTGATTAAAAAATCCAAGACCAAATACTTGAACTTTTTCTCTAACTGCAAAACGCAAAGCACTACGAAAATCTTCATCAAGCACACTAACATCAGTATCACACAGGAATGGCTTCCCATCACTTACAATGAAAACCATATGTGATTTTGCACGAATAGACTTTAATCTTTTAATTGCAACCCTTAGAGACTCACCATCAGAATTATCCGTCATTTGCAATTCCATATTCATGATTCCTGCTTGATCTTTTTGGGCAGCATCTTTATACACAATAGTTTCAAGCCTATTAGAACGACGAGTATAAATAGATGCAGAATTCATTTGCCTCATTTCCTCAGAAATAGGAGCATGAAAACCAACAACCTCATGTTTAATATGTACTTCATCCAATGCCTTTGATAATCCAACAACTAAGGCTCGAATTTTTTTACCATATTCTGTAGCCTCTTTATTTTGTGAACCAGAAATATCAACCAAAATTGTAGCAGCTACCTTATTGATAAACTTAGGATTTGAAACCTCATAAAAATCATCACCTTGATTAGTTGGCAATTTCCACAAACTACGATTATCTAAAGAACCTTCTTCTTGAGAACCTTTCCAAAAATCTCTTTTTGCAAACTTGAATTTACGAGCAAAAACAGTTTTTAAATCACGATAAAAAACATTATTTTCTACTAGTGTTTCTCTTAACTCAGATAATTTTAGTCCTTTATTTTCTTTTTTAATGCTATCAAACATAGTAGTTAAAGGAATGTGTTCACGATGTGTTCCAAAAACACCAACAACAGATTTATCTTCCATGAAGTTTGTGTGCTTAGTATCAGAATTTACATCATCAAACTTTGAAATTGTAATTTTACCTTTAAAAATTTCAGTAACATCAATAATAGCGACTTGCTCTTTTTTCTTATCAATAAAAGTAATGATGTCACGAATATTGCTTCCGAACATTCCTGCTGCCTTTTGACCATTGCGAACAATTTTCTTTGTTTGTTCCGTTGCTTTTTTATCAAAAACTTCTTGAGCAATAGCAGCTTCTGGCCATGAATCCTCATAATTTAATTCAGGAAGAATATTAACATCAAAATCTGACTTACGAAGATTTTGATCAATTTCAAACATTTCTTTGGCTACCTTTTCCATAAAATCAGACTGAATCCGATTCATATCATTAGCGGTTTTTGTATAGTCGTTAACCAATACATTTTTTTTCTCATTGATTTCATTTATTTTTGTTTGATATTCGCTAATTTTTTTATTTAATTCAGATAAATCATTAGTTAATTGTTCAACATCAATATCTTGATTAAATAATTTAGGATTTTCAGCAGACTTTAAATTTGCTATTTCAATATCTTTAATAACATTTATCTTTTCGTCAATTACTTGTTCTAGCCTTTTGGTAATACGTTCTTCTTGACGTGTTTTAACATCAATCTTATTCTTGATGTTTTCTTTTTGTTTTACCGTTAATTCCTTACCACGACTGTTTACCCCACCCTTTTCATATTCAATAAGTTTGGTTTTTTCATTTTGTTTTTTAAGCAAATCATTTTTTAATGAATTTTCTTTAATTAATAAGCTATCAATAGCTTTTTTTTGCTTTTCAAAGTTTTCTTTCCATTGAATTCTTTCCCTAATTGCAAAAGATTTTTCATTTATTTCTTCAATCTTTTTTGAATGAATCATAATTTCAGGTTCATTCACACGGTCAAAATCTTTAATTTTCTTAAGAATAATATCAATTTCTTTTGCAAATTCGTTCACTTTTTCCTCAACATCTACAGCCTCTTTCAGAAGTGTATCCATTTTGTTTTGAATAATTGTTTTTTCTTTCATATCCTTTTCAAAATTTAAACGTGCAGACTTATCTTTAGTCACAAAGTGTTTTACAAATAAGTCATAAACAGAATTTGTTAGAGAAATAACATCAACATCATTTTTAAGTGGTGATGATTGAATCAAAGATTCAATATTGTTTTCTTTCCAAAACTTTAAAATTCGGTTAGCAGTTCTTGCACCAGATATTTTTTTCAATGGTGATGTTTTACAATTAACTAAAACATTATGAATATAGAAACCTAAAGTCCTAAAAATGTCAGGCTTGCTACCATCATGTTTAAAAACTCTTTTCATTAACTCTTTATCTTCCGTGTTCTCACAATAGAACTCCGTGAAGATTTCTGAAGCTCCACCAAAATCTTCCATCAATAAATTTTCAATTCTTGCATCTTCAATACAATTAGCAATGAAAGCATGGGCTTTTGTTTTCAAGCTTGAAAAATAATACTCACTGAATGTTGAATAACGAATATGACCTACTTCATGTAATAGAATTGCATACATTATTTCCAACTCTTTTGGAGTCATAGTTAAAACATTAGGTAGAAAAATTGTGCGACCATCTGTTTCTGCACGAGTAGATTCTAATTGAATATTAATATTAAATTTTCCACCAATAAATCTAGCATATTTTTCAAAATCTTGGTAATTTTTATATTGTGATGATGTCTTGTTAAGATACATGTTATTTCGCCTAAGTTTTAATAGATTAAATTATACCACAAAGTAGTCATTTTATTCTTAAATTTTAAAAAACTATATTGTAATACTCACCAATTAAAAAGGAGCCAAATTTGGCCCCTTATATAAGATTCACTTTAAGCAATCACTCCACTTTTAAATTTTGGTGGCCGACCACGAAGAGGTTTCGTCATTGTGCTATTAATACTAATTGTTGATGTAGATTTGATTTTGTTTTTACCAAATTTTGAACCACCAACTAACCTTTTAATTCCCTTACTTGTTCTCTTTCGTGAACCAAAATGAGTCATTAAAATTCGCATCATTGAATCTTGGTCAGATTGTGGCATCTTATCAAGCCATGACTTCTGTGCACCAATAATAGGATTTCTATGAAGTGCTGTCTTCTTTGCCCAAGAAATAATTTTACGAGTTGAAAAATTATCACCACCATACATTAAATTAGCATCACCAAAATCTTGATTTCTTGCCATATTTGCAAAAGCAACCATTTTTTTTGCAACTGTAGCATTTAAACCTGGAGCTTCAAAACGAACAACCTTAATTTCTTCTTTTGCAGGAAGATTATCAACCATAAGAACTTGCCAACGATCTAAAAATGCCTCATTCATAGTGTTTGTTCCACCATAAGAACCAGATTTTTCACTCATTGCTCCAATTGAATTTGCTGTTGCAAAAACACGAAACAATGGGTGTGGCTTAATAATTTCACCCTTGTTTTCCTTCAATGTTAAACTTGGATTCTTTTCAAGAATTGGATGAAGAAGAGACAATACGGCTGGGTCTGCAAAATCTAATTCATCAAATAAAATCCAATAACCATTCCGCATTGCATACGGCAATACACCATCAACCCAATGTGTTTCACTATTCACCACACTCATTTTTCCAATCAAATCACTCATACGTGTTTCACCATTAAAGTTGATTCGTAAAAGTGGTTGCTTAATCCTAGAAGCAAGTTGAACAATATGTGTAGTTTTTCCAACACCAGTTCCACCTGTTAAAAGAACATTATCACCAGCATGAATGCTATCAATAACATCACGAATAAAAGGTTGGAAACAATATTCTTCTGATGTTGGAACAGCAGGAATATCTTTTGCCTTTAAATCAAATGCACTAATTAATGCACGACCCTTAAATACAAACAGCTCTTTTGGCTTTGTATTTGTTTCAAAAATACGAGGATACATTGTTCCCCAAGCTACACCCTCTGGGTGAACACTAATAACCTTATCAATATTTTCACCTTCAAGAACTTTAACTTTACGACTAAAATTTGTTTTGCTTAAAATATCAACAGGAACAAGATTATGTTCACGAGTCAGAAAATAGTGTTTTTTTACGTTGGACATTGTATACATTCCCCTATATAAATTAATTAATATAACAGTGCTTATTATATCATATAAATTTAAAAAATTGGGTTTATATCATATTTTTTACAACTAAAATTTCCTTATTTTTATTTACAATAATTTAGTAAATAAAAAATGTTGCAATGCAACAAAAATTATGTATAATGGTTTCTACTTACTACATTAAATTTGAAATACTACATGAAAAACAGAAATAAACGATTAGTTATGTCTAAGGACCTAAATGGTGCCAATAAGCTTTTTGGTGGAACTATTCTAGCATGGATTGACGAACAAGCATATATTGAAGTTATTTCATTATTAAATAGTCAAAATGTTGTTACTAAGTTTATTTCAGCCATTGAATTTATATCTGGAGCAACAATTGGAGAAACTGTTGAAATTACAACAGAATTAGTTTCTGTTGGCAAAACATCATTGACCTTAAAGATTGAAGTCTTAAATCTTTCAACGCATAAAACTATGGCTGTTGTTAATGAAATTGTTATGGTTAATGTTGATAAACAAGGTAAGCCTATTAATCATGGGTTTACTATGGATGAACTATTATTGGTAGCATAAAAACAATATTGTTATATATGTTATCAAGGTTGGATAAACTAACCAACCTTGACTACCATGCGAGTTATTGTATGAACCAAGTTTATAACTAGACTTTTAGACTTTAAAACTTTTAAATATTAAAGACTTGAAAGGATATACTATGTTATTTTTAATTAAACCTTTGATTAATAAAAAAACAACACAGGCTTCACTTTTCACTATATTATCAATAATTATGCCTAATTTATATGGTTTCCAGCCGAATCCTATATTATTTGAAAATGAAGAAGCAACATCATTCATCCCAACACCGAATGAAAAAAAGGTTGGAGATAAAGAATTCTGTTGCACAGACTCTAAAAAACACTTCGCAGTGCATCATGATGATTGCCCTCAAACTCATCGGTGCAAGAATCGGCGTAAAAAAGAACGCCGAACTAATGCAAAATTTAGTTTTGAACACGAAAAACGGGTTCATTCACAAAGACGAGTATTTACACAAAAAATAGATCGGTGTAGTTCTTTTTCTTCTTATATAAGAATTTCTTTAGTAATCTAGAATTAAATCATCTAAATCAAATTCCTCTGACATTTTTGCAATATCTGATGGTTTCATCTTTGCAAAAGAGTCAACGTGCTTAATTTTCTTATTATGGTCTTTTGCAGTGCTTGATTTACCACCACGTTCACCAAACTTACGGTCTTCTTTTTTCATATCAGTGAAAATGTCAGAGCTAGTGTTTTTCATTTTTTTTCCTACTTAATAAAGAGTTAAATTGTTATTAGCGATTTTCTAATGAGTTTATTATACATCAAAAAATAGCTATTTAAATTTTTATTTAAAATATAATATAGTTTAAACTTTGATAATGTTTAGAACATTGAACTCATTGGATTTGTCTTGCTTTTAGCCTTACGAGCGACATCAATTTTTGCCATAACAGCATCATAAGATTCTTCTGAAATGCCATATTTTTCTACAGCTAATTTCCTAGCATGATGATTAGCTAACCACCAAACGTCTCCACTAAGAACCTCATAAGAAAGAGCTTCTACCAAAGCAAACAAAGCGATACTAGAATCCTTTTCGCTAAGAACTTTTTCAAATTTTTGTTCGACAATATTTGGCTCAATTGGCATGCTAATTTTGTTTTTCATCTTATTCCTTATTTTCTAATATTATTCCAATTTTCATTAGTGCATCATTATGCTTTCCTGAAAAAATTGCTTTTTTTATTTTTTCTCTATTACTATTAAAAAGCCCCATACAACAACCTGCTCCAAATGCTGGCATGATTTCATTACCTGGTTGTTTTTTTATATATTCATAATTACCACAACGATATATTTTAAAATCATCAGCAGAATAGCTTTCTTCCAAATAGTAGCATCTTTTTTCTTCTTTTAACCAAATGCCAAATGCACATGGACCAGTTTTGCAACACAATCCAGATCCAACACATGGTGATGCAGTATATTCATCTAACATATCTTCCTTATTTGCAATTTAACATAATGATATGATATATTATATCCTATATTTTTAAGAAATTTGGATAATTAATTAAAAATACGAGGCTTCACTCTACACTATCCACGAAAGATTTATAATCTTCTGGAATATCGTTTTCTACTTCTGTGCAATCTTCTAGAACGGAAAGGTTACATGTGCGACCAATAGAAAATTCAGTGCCAAGATGCACATAACCCATACCCAGCACACCTATTGAAGATTTTCCGTGAGACTCAATGGCAGAACCTTCATGTTTTGTAAGCATAAGCTCAGCGAAACTACCACCGTCACGTTTGGCTTTCTTAATCAGGTCTTTTGCCTCTTTTGAAATTCCCACTTCATTGGTGCTAATTACGGCACCTAGTTGACCTGGTGCAAATGGGTCATTGATGAACTTTCCTTCAGGACTGACAATCATTCCCAAATTGTTCTTGTAGGCGAAAATAGTTGCTGTGCTTTTCATGATAATTTCCTTTAAAGAACGAATTATATCATAATACAGTTCAGACTTCCCATAGAACGAATTCTTAAAAACTATTTTTCTTTCTTCAATTACAATATCTCATCCTTTCACTATGAACATATCAGTAATTTATATAATTTTCATAATTTTTTTAAGCTTATTAGCAAACCTTTTATTGCATCAATTTTTATTTGATGTTCTTCATTTTTTATAATTTTACATCCACTTTTTTCATAATCACGGATTAAGTTTTCTACCGTCATATAACGTGAATTTGATTCAGATATTAATGATGTAACTAATCCATTTGGAAAATTTTTACAAAAAGATTTAACCCCCAAACATTTATTCATATCTCCATAGTCTTCATTATATTCTTCAAAAGAATAACCTAATGGAACAAAATTACTTCTTCTTGGATGAAACTTATCTATAAATAAAATATCCCAATGTTTAAAACTTTCATCTACTAATTCATAAATGTCTATATTCCCCATATTTGTTAATAAATTTGGTATTTCACCTATCTTATGAAATAAGATTTTATTTTTTATATCACCAAAATATAATTTACCTAAATAAATCATTGTTCCATTCTCTCCATTTGTTACAATAGGATTTCTATGATATTTACCAAATGAACCAACGGCATTTGGTAACTGATCACAATCAATACCAGCTAATGCTAATTCTGCTATTTCTCGCAACTCAAGTTCTAAAACTGCTTTTCTTTGAATACCTATATCATCATTTTTACTTTTTGGCTTTCTTATAAATATTCCCATAAAACTTCCTTAATTTAATCTTTAATTAAATAGTATCATGAGCATTTATAATTTCAACAGCCTTTTAAAATATAAAATTCTTTTTTCTTTGCAATCATGTATATTTCTGTTAATTTAATTTAACCTAAAAATTAATGTATAATGACTCTATATAAAACTCTTTTTTATTGTTTCCTATTTTTTATGACTGGTGCCTATATGATTCCCTTTATTTTTGAAAACAACCTAATTTACATTGGGACTAAACACTCTGACTATCAACGAAAAGATTTAATGATTAACCTTTTAGATAAAGGGTTTACTCATGATTTTTTTGAAGCAAACAATCATGATAAAATTGAATTTTTCCATAAACATGGAGATAAACCAGAAACAATTTTATTTTTAGGTGGAAATGCAGAAGATGCTCTTCTCAATATTGATTTAATTGATAGCCTTTTCCCAGGACATTCTATTTTCACACTTAATTATCCTGGTTTTGGCTTAAGCGAAGGGGCATCTGATGAAAATGTTATTACTGATCTTCTTCAAGAATTTGTTACTCAAAAAAAATTAGACAAAACACCACTTATTGTTATTGGAAGAAGTCTTGGAACAGGCTTTGCAACTAAAGTTTCTAGCACATTTTCTAATGTTGAAAAATTAATTCTTGTTTCACCGTATTACAGTATGGAAAACATTGCTGTTAGTGCTTATCCTTTTATTCCCAAAGCATTTACATCTATGTTTATGAAAAATAAAATTGAAACATTCAAATATGCACAAGATGTAACTGTCCCTGTTTTGATTATTTATGCTAAGGATGATAAAGTTGTTTACAATAGGCATACTGAAGACCTTATTGACTACTTTCAAAATACAAAAACAATTTTAATTGAAAATGAAAGCCATAATTCTGTTTTATATTCTTCTAAAACACTTACAGCTATTCGTGAATTCACCAACGATTAACAATTTAAATCACTCTAATTTATATACTTCTAAAATAACATCTATATAGTCATATAGTCGTTCTGAAGCTATACTTAACTTATAAGAAACATCCATAACCCTAGATGTTCTTCCATCACTTAGCACAATTCTAGATTCAATACCTGGAGGAATAAAATTGTCCGGAACTTCTTTTTCTGAAATTAATTCTTTGGTCACATAATTTTTAAACGATACCTTCATTTGCTTCTCCTAATTTAAATTTCAGAATACTTATTTTCACAAACTTTGTCAACAAACAACAATTAAAAATTTATTTCCCAACAATTCCCTTAATAGCCGCCATTAAATCACCAGGCAATAGAATTGTTTTTGAATTATTTGATGAAGCAAGCCTTTCTAGAGTATGAACATATCTATCACCTAATAAAAACATTGCTGATTGTTGATTTTGACTCATCGCTTCACCTATTGTTTTCATAGCGTCAGAACTGGCTTGAGCCTTTAATTGTTGACTAGCTGCATCTAATTTAGCTGCTCCCAATCTTGCTTCAGCTTCTAATATCGCTGATTGTTTTGCCCCTTCTGATCTTGTTATTACAGCAATTTTTTCTCTTTCTGCACTTGCTTGCATTTCCATTGCTAATTGCATATTTGGTGATGGTTTAATATCTTGAATCTCTACAGATTTAACAGTTAACCCCCAATCTAAAGCTTCACTTGCAATAGCAGCCTTTAACAATGCCTTTATTTGATTTCTTGATGTTAGTGCAGAATTTAAATCCATACCACCAATAATTGAACGTAATGATGTTTGAACCATATTTCGCATTGCTTCATGAAAATTTTCAATACCATAAACAGCACGATCAATTTTAGTAACCTTAATAAATGCAATTGCATTTGTTAATATAACAGCATTATCTTTAGTTATTACTTCCTGTTGTGGAACATCTAAAATAATATCTTTTGTTGTTACCTTATATCTTACTTTGTCGATAAGAGGTATTATTAAATTTAAACCTGGATATAAAATTGCATCAAACTTACCTAATCTTTCTACTACCCATTCTTGACCTTGTGGAACAATTCTAATTCCCATCCAAAAATAAATAAATACAAGACCTACTATAAATAATAAAAATTCACCCATTTTTTTCTCCTTTTTGTTTATTTAACTATTTTTTCAACTCTTAAATAATTTCCTTCAATACTAACTATTTTTGCAGCATCCCCAACTTTCAAAACATCTTCAGATATTGCCATCCATGATTTAGCCCCCATAACAGGTATTCCAAAATTTATCATTCCATGATTTTCTAGGGTTACTTCTGACACGATTAATCCTATTTGACCAATACATTGATCATTTGATTGACCAACATTAGAATCTTTTTTTGTTCTTTTATATTTGAAATGCCATAAACCAACTATTATTGAAGAAAACAATGCATATAATATCAATTGAGAATTGATACTTATATTAGTTGTTACTGTTATTAGTTGTTACTGTTATTAGTTGTTACTGTTATTATAGCAACAACAAAACAAGCTAATCCAAAAGATAATAAATAAAATGTTCCTAGCAACATTTCTAGAACAATTAATATTACACCTAAAATTGACCAATTCCATACGGGTTCTAAAATTTCAAACATATATGCTTTCTCCATTCTTTTTTTATATCTTATATTAATATCAATGTCAAAAAATTTGATTATTTATTCAACTATGATATTATATAAATAGATTAAAATAAAGTAATATTATGGATTTTAAAAAAACATGGAAAAAAAAAGATAATAGAGATTATCAGCAAGAACTTACTGATAAATTTATTTTGCGATTACAAGAAGCAGAACAAAATCTAGATAAGGGATTAAAATGGGAAAAACCCTTCTTTACCTGCAACGAATTGCCAATAAATTATAATACAAAAGAAAAATATAAAGGTGGAAATATTATTACACTTTTATCAGCAGAATATCCTGACCCACGTTGGTTAACTTTTAATCAAATGTTGGAAATTTCAAAAAAATTAGAAACACCTTTAAAATTAAAAAAAGGCTCTAAAGCAGAATATATAATGAAAGTTGTTCCAAGTTATGAAAAAAACATTGATGGAACAACTAAAAAAGATGCTAATGGAATTTTGGTTCCATTATTAAATGCAGATGGCAAAAAAAAGATTGGATATAAATATTATCCTGTATTTAATGCTTCTTGTGTAGAAGGTTTAGAACCATATCTAAAACTTGATAAATCAGATGTTAAACCATTTGAAATTATTGAATTATTGTCTAAAGCACTTCAAGAAAAAACAGAATTAAAAATTGAACACACTTCAAAAAGTGCTGCATTTTATAGTCCTAAACACCACATGGTTCATATGCCTGATATTGAATATTTTAAATCATCTAATGATTACAGTGATGTATTACTTCATGAATTTGGGCACTCAACAGGACCAGCACTAGGAAGAAACTTAACTGGTAAATTTGGCACATTAGATTATGCTAAAGAAGAACTAGTAGCCGAACTAATATCTTCTTTTATGTCAATAGAATTAGGAATTCCTCACAATCCAAGCTCTCATGAAAATCATAGTGCTTATTTGAAATCTTGGATTTCAGTATTAAAAAATGATAAGACATTAATTACTAAGGCATCTAATCAAGCTTCTAAAGCAACTCAATATCAAATAGATCATTTTAATGCTTATACTATTGAACAAAATCTAATAAATACAACGATTGAACAACCAGAACTTTCTAATAAAAAAAGAATGAAAATGTAATCTTTTATTTTAAATCCACATTTTTTGCTACAATCACACATACATTATTCAACAAGGACACAATATGAATAAAACTCTAGACATTATTTCTTATAACATACCTTTTACAGTTCGCCTAGTTATGAATGGTGACCAATATGGACTTAATAAAGTTTTAACACACTTAAAGAATGATCCTCTTGTTGAATTTTATGATAAAAGGTATCCACATACTCCTGATGGACAATTTGTTAGCAATTACTACTTAAGCACCCTGTTAAAGCGTAACGACGATGTTGGTCTTTGTCTTGATGGTGGTATCCCAGATTGGAACATTGCTAAACGAGAAATGAATTTAGTTATGAATTGGTTGCAACAAAATCCATTAACTAAAGATTTTTGTGAAGAAAATACTACTAAAGCTAATACAAACAAACCTAAACTCTCTTAAATTCTGTTAAAAATTAACTTTATTTATCAGTACCGAGCGTAAAACTACGGACTTCAGGCCGTAGATTTAAGATTGACAAGCCTTTAGGCTTGATATTTAAATTAATAAAAAAAACTAATTTAAATAGACAAAAACAAACCATAATCTATTGCTTAATTTAACAAATAATTATATACTTAACTCTATGAGTAATTTAATTAACAAAGCCTACAAATTTAGATTTTATCCTCAAAATGACCTCAAGGTTATTTTGGCTAAAACCTTTGGTTGTTCTCGTTTTGTTTACAATAAAACTCTAGCCTTTTCTGAAACTCATACCTACCATGATAGAGATGAAAATGCTTGTATTAACTATATAATTATAAACATACCGTAGGAACTACGGTTAATGCCTGTGGAGGAAACTACTTCAAGTCTAACGACTTAAGTAGAATTGTAAGACCTAAAGCTAAGAAGATTAATTCAACGAAGTCTAGGGCTAATTCTTGCGAAGCAGGAATCCATGTCCTTTAGGGCATGGTAGTTCAATGAAAGAAATATTGATGTTTAAAACTATTGAATTTATGAGCCGGTCTAATATTCATTATTTACCAGCACAAAGTAATTCTATTATCATTTCCATTGCTAATCCAAATATGGAAAATGCCAATATTGCAGAAGGATTTAAAGATATTTTATTCCTAAACTTTGATAATGTTGATAGACTTATGAGTGGATGTATCAGATTTGGCACCTCTCATGCTAATTCTATTTTGGAATTTATTGATAAATATGAAAACGATGATACCGTAGATACAATTTTTATTAATTGTATTCAAGGTGAATCTCGCTCCGCAGCAGTCGCACACTACTTATCTTTACTTTATGATATTGCTCTAAAACAAAAAACAGACGACAAGTTATTTTGGATTTATGAAGTTTTAGAAACCACTCGTGAAACTGGTAAACTTGATTTTTAATTAAAAAACAAATAATTACTTCAATTAAATTTAAAACACTTAGTTGATTTTTATAACTAAGTGTGTTACAATTCAGACATAAATAAAAACAAGGAGTTTACATGAAAATTGCAATGATTCAAAACAATTACATTATTGGTGATTTTGATGGAAATATTAAGAAAATAATCAACAATTGCAATAAAAATCGTCATGCTGACATTATTGTTTTTTCTGAACTTTGTCTTAGTGGCTATTACCCTTGGGATTTGGTAGATCGTCCAAGTTTTGATATTAGACAAAATCAATCTATTGAAGAATTACTTGAATTTTCAAAAACAATTCAATCCCACATTGTTATTGGCTTGGTTCGCAAAAATAATTTAACTGTAGGTAAGCCATTTTTTAATTCTTTAATTGTTATTAATAGTGGTAAAATTGTTTTTGATTATGATAAAAAACTTCTTCCAACTTATAATATTTTTGATGAAAAACGTCACTTTGAAGAAGGTTTTAAAAGTGGTATCGCGAAATTAAATATTAATGAAAAAGAAACATCTATTGGCTTTCTTATTTGTGAGGATGGTTGGAATGATGAATCTTCCAATTACATTAGCAATCCAGTTAAAGATTTAGCGTCTGGTGGTGTTAGTATTATGATTAGTATTAATGCATCACCATATAATATTCAAAAATCTCTTCAACGAGATGCTATTTTTGGTAAAATTTCAACACGATATGGCATTCCTTTTGTTTATGTCAATCAAGTTGGTGCTAATGATGATATTATTTTTGATGGTGCAAGTTTTGTATTCAATTCAAAAGGTGAAAAAGTTGTTCAAATGAAATTTTTTGAAGAGGACTCTTTTGTTTTTAATCCTCAAAAAACTGAAGTTTCTCTTTCTGAAGTTCCTTCTCGGTATAAAGAAATTTTTTATGCCATTATTACCTGCCTAAAAGACTTTTGTTACAAACAATGTATTGATAAGATTATTGTTGGTTCATCTGGTGGTGTAGATAGTGCCTTAACTCTTGCTTTAGCTAAGATTGCATTAGGCGCAGATAAAGTTGAAGCTATTACAATGCCATCCAAATATTCTTCATCTGGTTCAATTGATGACTCTGTAGCTCTTTGTAACAACCTTGGAATTAAATTGCTGTCATTTCCAATTGTGAATGCTGTTCAATCTATTACCGATGGTTTTAATAATGAAATTAACACACCTTTAACTGGTGTCGCAGGAGAAAACTTACAAGCCCGTATTCGTGGAACTATTTTGATGGGGTATTCAAATCAAAAGGGTAATCTTCTGTTAACAACTGGAAATAAGAGTGAAATTGCTGTTGGTTACTTTACATTATATGGTGACTCTAACGGTGGTCTTAACTTAATTGGAGATCTTTATAAAACTGAAGTCTATGAATTATGCTCATGGATTAATGAAGAATTTGGGGAATTAATCCCTAATAATATTTTAACGAAAGCACCTTCTGCCGAATTAGCTCCTGACCAAAAAGATACAGATAGTCTTCCTGATTATCCACATCTTGATGCAATTCTTAAACAAGAATTGGAATGGGACTATTTTACTGAAGATGAAAAATTAAATCTTCAGAAACTAATTGATGAAGTTCCTAGTCAAGATTATAATAAAATTATTCGTCTAATTGATAGGGCTGAATTTAAAAGAAAGCAATCTGCATTAATTGCAAGGTTACACCCTAGAGCGTTTGGTAATGGTAGAAAAATTCCAATTGTTCATAAATAATTTTGGTGTTAAAATTTACTTTAAAATAATTACGGAAAACACCATGCTTAAATTTAAAAACCTAATCTTTTTCATAATTCTTATCTCTTCATTACCTGTTATTTCACAAACACGACCATCGGCATCTGTGGCAATTCAGACATCCACGGATGCGACTGTTTTTACTCATGGATTTTGTAAGTTCGGTATGCAGTTCATAGCTACATCCTTGAGTAAACCGTCCAATAGCTATGGAACTGGTGGCTTAGCAGTGATACAGGTAATTGGCAAGGAAGGAAATCCCATGCTTTGCGAAGAAAAATAAAAAAAGGGAAATTACTAAAATGAAAAAACTGCCTCTATTACTCGCTATAGCCTTTATCTTCTCAGGGACCTGTTTGGCCCAAGAACAACTCAACATCTAATCCTAATCCTGAATCACAACTTGTTGTGAGTCTATCGACTCAACTTGCTCTACTTAAAAACAAAATATGAAATTGAAGACTGGTTAAAACAGTCTAAAATAGAAAAATATATTATTCTTGATAATTTAACCGTTAATGTTATTGGCAATGTTGATTTAGCTAATCAAAACATAACTGAAATACCTGTTAAATTTAATATAATTAATGGATTCTTTAATTGTTCTTTTAATTAAATTTAGGTTTAGATTCTTTAATTTTACCACTCATTAAATCATTATAAAATTTAACAATATATCCTGAAGTTGATAAACACTTATTTATTTCTTCTATTGGAAATCTACCAGTAATAACAACAATATCTTTTGCCATTTCTGAAACCCACCATCAGTTAATTTCTTTTTGGCTTTTTCTGTCAAATTAGAAACCATTTGTGGATCACCATGTTTATGCAATACTCCATTCTCTAAATCAAAAGCCAACGATACTTCATTTAGAATTTTTTCCAATTGGCTTATCGCCTTCGTGTAATACATATTCACTACAATTAAATTTATAATTATATTCATTCATTTTTAACACTCCAATTTTTCTACAAGATTAAAAGCACTGGCAGGGGTTTCATCTTTCACATATCTTCCATCAGCCATAAACAACTCCGGAGCACCATTTGTTCTTTCAAATGGAAACTCACCATCTGAGACTTTTGATACAGTAACAATCTCACCTAAAGTATTCATATATGCACAACCATCTTCTAATTTTAAACTCATATTTATCCTTATTTTACTCACAATGTGCATTGTACATAAATTGTAGAGCTTCTCCTGGAACTTTAAATTTATTATTGACATTCCAAAGAGCATCTGGATATTCAATGCCAGCACTAATTTCAGTTAATAATTCACAAAAAGCTAAATCTAAATATTCTTGATTCATTTTCAATCCTTTGTTAAATCACCAGATTTAATTTCAGCATCAGCATCTTCCATAAGTTTTTTAAGAGCCAACACACCATCTTTACTATTAATTAATTCCTCCCAAATTTCTTGGTCAATATTATCAATTTCTGATTCCATGATGATTCCTTTGTTGTTTATCATAAGTGTATTATAGCTTAAATTTGGCTTAAATTCAATAATCTAAAAATTCTTTCTTTCGTTTTAACAAAAATAATGCTACAATTATAAAGAAAATTAAATAGAGATATATTATGAAATGGTTAATTCAACCTGTAAAAATTGAACAGCAAAAAATTGAAGAGTTAATGCACTTAATTACAATAGCTGGCATTAATTATGACATAGTTTATCCCTTTGAAGGGCAAGTGTTAAATCCAGATAAAACTCCATATGTTTATGATGAAAATGAAACATACTTTGTTTGTGGTTCTTATCCATTAACTAGAAATGTTTATCAATATAGAAAAGAATCAGTTTTTAGCTTAGAAGATTATACATTTAAAGATATTATGAATATTTTTGAATCTCATAACTTTGTTAACTGTGATGCTCAAATAATTAATTCAAAAGATATGAAATGGGAAGATGAAGAATATTTTATTCGTCCTGCTAATGATGATAAATCTTTTAATGGTGGAATTTATAATTCAAATACATTTAATTATGAAGGTCAGATTGTTGTTGCTAAACTTAAACATATTAGTAAGGAACATCGATTCTTTATTATTGATGGAGAAATAGTTACAGCAAGTCTTTATAAAATTAATGGAGAGCTTTCAACTTCTTTAGCTTCATATTCATTATCATAAGCATCTTGTATTTTTTTAATTTCTTGAATTTTATCTTCAAGAGTAATAATAAACTCTTCCTTTGAAGAAAAAACAACTGGAATAACATTTTCTCCAGAATATGTGTAACCATCACCATATTGAACTTTAACTATTAATCTTTGCATTTAAATATTCCAAACTGTTAAATTAATATTCTTATTATATATTAAAAAACAACCAATAAAAGATTTTTAATAATTAACTTAACGGATTAGAGTATTTATTTTAAAATTATTGTTAGCTTGAAAATGGTTTAACATGTTCCCATGAGCTACCAACCTGACCAACTTCATTGCTGTTTGTGCAAGCAAGCTCATGGTTGTGAGACTTAGGACATCTTTTAAACCCACATTCAGGGCAGACAACAAAGCGTGAATCATCTATTGTTATTGGTCTGCATGTTGTGCACCAACACCTTTTATTTGATTTTTCATCTTCATTTGAAAAACTGAATGTGGTTTTCATTTTAATATCTATAATTTATTCTTTTTTGTGTTTAGATAAATAATCAATTGCAGTTTGCACTGTTGTAATTTTTTCTGCGTCTTCATCTTCAATTTCTAAACCGAATTCATCTTCAAATGCCATTACCAATTCTACAGTATTAAGAGAATCTGCACCAAAATCTTCAACAAAAGATTTTTCATTAGTAACTTCTGAGACATCAATGCCTAACTGTTCTGAAACAATTTTTTTTACACGTTCTTCAATTTTATTCATAATTTACCTTTTCATGTTATTAAGATTTATGATTATACATATTTTTTTTATTTTGACAATATCTATTGTTAAATCTAAGAATAATCTTGAATTGCCCCAAATTTAACAACTAAAGGAAAATCTAAAATATCCTTTACTTGAGATAATGTTTCAATATGCCGATCCATAAATTCAGCCTTCATTTTACTAATTAGCTCAACATTAATTTCTACTACTTGTTCACTATTTGAACCATACTCGTCAAAAGTTATTGACTTAACATAATTAGAAAATAAAATATGACTATCATGCAATGATATAAATTCTTCTTCTTCTAAATTATTTTCGTCAACGAATTTTTGCCATTTTAGAAATTCTGTTACTTCTTTTTTAAGTTCCAAAACTTCACACTTTTCTCCACATAATGGACAAAATTTAGATGCTGTAATTAGGCCACTATGATTTTTACAATTTTTATTACTACAAATATCTTTTTTTGTTACTAAAGTTTGCAATACCTTTGGCAATTCTACATAAACAGCCAACCTAACAGAATGATGCATTCCCATAATTATTATCCTTTATGTGTTATTTTTTACCACTAAGAGTAAATTTTTTCAATGAGCTAGCAGCATAACTAACATCCATTGATTCAGCATTTTTAACTACATCTTTAACAGAATTGCTATCTTCATCTGGTTGAATGTAATCAGTTGTTGTTGAAACAAGCAAAAAAGATAATTGCATAATATCAAGTAGTTGTTCAAGAGACAATTGTTGTTTATCGTTCATTTGTAAATCTTTTATTTTAAATTAGTTAAATATCACATGATTTTACCCTGTATAGTGCATCTTGTGCATTTTTTAATGCCCTTTCAAGGTCTAATTCAACTAGCTTTCTCTTTTCCTTAGCCGTATCTTCCGTATCTTCGTAACCGCTATCATAATGTCCCATTTTTTCTCCAATACTAGTGGTTAATTTAATTACTTTTAAAGTATTACTGTTTGATATTAGTTAATCCGATAGTTTTTTTAAATTTGCATTAACTTCTTTTTTGTAAAATTGACGTTCTGCTTTCCAAAAAACACGCTTGTATTCTTTTAGATGTTTCCACCATTGAGGTGATGCTGTCATTGTTCCTTTTTTAACACTTGCCATATTAAACTCCTTTTATAAATAATATATATTATTATATCAACTATATAACAAAATTAATAAAAATTATCAATAAGGATAAAACTATCCTTTAAATACTAATTAAAATTACTTAAACGCCGAAAAACAACTTCCCCTGTTTTGCCATTTATTACTTCTACCTTCTCTGTGTAACGGTCTAAACTAATTAATTTTGCCCGCAGGAGTGTTAACCATTTAATAGTCCCAAAGGCTACAATTTCACGACTAACCAAAATTTCATAAACTTTTGTTTTCATAATGAACTTTCTTCTAATTCTACTTGTAATGGATATTCTTGTGACTTGGCAAATTCAATTGCCATCATTTGTCTTGTTTGAGCCATATCTTTTGTGTAATGCCCAACAATACATTTCCCATCAATATGAATTTTATTTGTAATTTTAAATGCCTCATCTTCACTTTTATTGAAAATAGTAATTAAGCAAATCATTACAAATTCAAATGTTGTGAAATCATCATTAATAAATACAACATTCCACATTGAAGGTGGTTTAAGTGCTAGCTTCTCTTTTCTATTCTCAAGAATATTTGACATTTTTTCTCCATCGGTGCTGTCTAAGATGTTAATATTATAACACAAAACCAATTTACAAAATTATATTTTGTTTCTTTTTTCTGTCTGTTTTGAACCTACATTTGGTAGATTTTCATTCAAAAGGTAACACATAGATGTGTTAATTAATTTTATAGCTTCACTATTACTTTCATCAGCCACTTTTTTAGAAAATAATTCAAATAGTTTTCCTAAAAAATATTCTGTTATTTTTACATCTTCTCTTATTACATTCTTTATTAATAATTGACAATTGTTCCAATTAATAACATTTGCACAATATCTATTCCCTACTCCAGATTTTCGTGTAGAATAAAAATTGTTTTTACTATCATTAGTTATTAATAAATAAGTTATGTTATAATCATGGCTTCTTATAAACTTATCTATGGAAAACTATAATGAACGATAACAATACAATTTCTGGTGAATCTTTTATCCATATTGAACCTACTTGCTTAATTAATGCTTGCACAACTTTTCTTGAAAAGAAATTAACTGAAATGCAAAATTTACAAGAACAAAAAATTCAAAAAGAAATGTTGGGTGGCTGGTTTAAGAAGAAAGAAAGTCGGGAATCAGTTATTTACAGGCTATATGGTAAACTTTGGTTTAGCATGGATTTTGTTAGATTATCTAGAGAATACTCTGTAAAAAGAATTGAACAACTATTATCTCTTGCACATATTGCAAAGTTAAATTTAGGAATTGTTCACTTATATTCAGAAGATGCTCAAATTTTAAAACCATATTTAAAAGGATAATTATTGTGTATTTTTAATTAAATCAACTCGTAAGCCAACTTTTATTAAAGATTTTATAGACTCTAATGAAGCATATAGTTTTTCCAACACATTAGGTGAAAATATTCAACTCATGTTTGCAAATACTATTGCATCTTCAGGAATTAGTGTTCAAATTATTGATTGTAAATATTTTGAACAAGCATCAGCAATTGAAATGGGTGGATTATCTTTTGCTGGAATTCCAATTATTTATCAAATAGGAGGTTATTAATTATGGAAAAAATTATTTAGGTCAAATTCGTGTAGATGTTAAAGACACACCATATGCTAAATTTAACAAACTAGATTGGGCTATGTATTTTGTAGAGCGTTACGGTGGAATTGATGGTTCTCATCATAAAGCCTGGGTTCTTGATCAAGTTGCAAGAATTAGTAAAGGAACACCAATTGTTATTGAATCAGCATCTTGGTCAGATGGAGAACAAGAATATCGTGTTTGGCTAGGTGAACCAAGCAAAAAATACCTTAATTGGGTTAAAGAAATGAAAGGTAAATATATAAAAACGGATGATTATGAAGGTTTTGAGTATGATTATGATGTTGGTTGTGCACCATAAATAATTAAAACAACTTAAATAATAATAATTTAGGTTGTTTCTTTTTTAATTAAATATCAAATTTTGTCTTAATCTTACTTTTAATAAAATCTTTTATTTCTTTATTCTTATGACTTTTTTCAAAACCAGGTATATTCATTTTTGTTATTTCTGACAATATATCTTTAATTAACAATGCGGAATACTTTTGTATTTCACTATCATAGTTACTTGCCCAATCAATATATCCCTCACCAGGACCATAATCTTCTTTACTCCAAAAAATAAAACCAGCCTTATCAGCAGATTTTTTAAATCTATTTTTTAATTTCGCTTTAATTAAGTCTTTATTTTTCATATTACCCTCTTATAAATTATACTGAAAAGCGTTTGCTTTTAACTGTTACTTTAACTTCATTTTTTGGATAGTGACTATTACTCATTTCTCTAGCAAATTTTAACAAACCATCACCCCAACCCCCTAAGATATAAGTCTTATCATAGAATTCAGGGACTAAAGTATCACTATATCCTGCCACTTGAACAAGATATACATTAACATTAGGATTAACTTGTTTACGATAATCCTTAATTAATTTAGCAACATCAATCATTTTCTCATAACCAGAATTACCATCACAATTCCAAATGTAATCCTTATATTCATTTGGGCTTGTGCCGTAAAGACCACCATGACCTGCTTGCATATCAGAATATACAAATATGTGATCCCAATGTTCTTTTGTTTCTATTGCTTTTTTAAAGAACATCCAAATGCCATTTTCTGTCTCTTGTCCAATATTTTCAGCTAAAGTAGACACTTTCATCAAATCATCAAAAACAGAACTATTTTTTCTTATTGGCATAACTTTTAAATCATCACCAAAAACACCAACATATCCATCCTCTGATGCTTTTCCTGTTAATACAGCGGTTAAATTAGCAATATTGGCAACACTCATTACTCCCAATGAAGAAGTTGTTGTTCCTTGAGCAGAACCAGAGTTATCACACAAACTCATTACTTTGCCCTCAAATTTTGGTAAATCTCCAATTGAAATATTTAAACATGTTTCAACAGCATCAAGAACTACTGGTTTTACAAGTGGTAAATCTTTAATTTTATTAAATGCAGTAAAATAGCTAAATGGTAGTTGTTTCCCATCCTTTGCTGTTTCAATTAACTTATCTACATACAAGCTAGGGTCAACATCATGGTCAATAAAATTACGTAAATTTTTAAGTAATGCCATGTGACCCATTATTTTAATAGCTTTTCCCCAAACTTCTTTAGTGGATCCTTCAGAAGATATTAATGCTTCCCAAGTTTGAGATTTATTAATCTTCAATTCTCCACGCATCAATTTATTAATAGCCTCACTTTTAGCATGGACTAAATTCACCACATCAACTGTTTTGAATTTTTTATTCTCCATTCTATATTTTGCCAAATCAAATTCAGAACACTTTTCAAGATATGTTTTCCATGACTTTTTTAAAGCATTTGGAATTGTTTTACCAAACACTTGTTTTTGATAAGCAAGTTGAACACTTGCTTCATCTGTTCTTACCATTATTTGTGATGCATATTTTGTAATCAAACTTGTTCCACGAACAGATTCATGATTAGCAGCACGCACCATAATTACTTGTGGTGTTGTTCTAATATTTTCTTCATTACGAAGACGAACAGCTTCTTGTAAAGTTTTTTCTGCATCAAAAGCCAAGGCTGCATCAATTGCAGTTTCAACTAGTCTAGATGCACTAAAGTTATGGTATCCAGGATATGACAAAACTTTTCCCAAAACACTATCTAAATGCTTATTCATTTTTGATTCTGATTCAGGTTCAGTAATCGCCTCAGCGCTAATCTTAACATCTTGGTGGTAATACTTTGGCTCACCAAAGAAACAAGTGCTAGCAACAATTCTTAATTGTTTAATAGGGTCATTAATGGAATAAGAAACACCATCCATATGGTTTAAGTGTCCTAATTTATTTGTAATAGTTTCTTTTTTTTCTTTTGTTCCATTAATTTTCATTGTATTACCCTTTAAAAAATGAAAATGCACGATTTAAAATCGTGCATTATTATTGAAAAGACTGAAAAATCAATCTTTAATTATTTGCACGGAGAATTCTGTATTCAGATTGGTTGACATTAATATTGAAGTAACTGAATAACTCACTACCGTATTTGAATAATAACTCTAATTTATTTTCTTGTCAACAAAAATTATTATTAACTATGTTGTTATATTACTACAAAAAACATATATTATTTAAAATTGACTAATTAACAATTATAACTCACAATAATACAATTATTAATTAAGGAATAAAATGAACAGACCCAATACTATTAGTTTTTGTGATACCTTAGAACATGAAATGTTGGATACTGAGAATATTCAAGTTTCTGTTACAAAAGCTAAAGGCTTTATTACCTTATTTTGGTCTATTACTTTTTCTGAAGGCACAAACCTTATATGTTTTAATAAACATAAAGAAGAAATTAATTTGGCCAACTCTAAAATTGAACAAATTGGAAACAAATATAAAGAATTTCTTTTTAAAACTAGATTTCTTACAGAAAAAGATGTGATTCATTTTGACCACATTTATGCCACTACAATTACACCACCTGTTAAAACTGCATGGAGATCAAATTCTCAAAGCTTTGGTGGATTTGCTCAATTTAAATATTTAGAAGAAGAATACGCTTAAATTACTTCTTAATTTTCTATTTCAAAACCCCATGTTATTTATAGTTAAATTGATTTAAAAACTTAATTCACTACAATTATATTATAATTTAACCTTTAATATATTTTATGAATAATAATAATTTAAATCAAAACAAATCACAAGATGATGTCTTACATTTGGGAGATTCTTTCGCTGGTGCATATTTACCTGAAGTTAGCATTAATGCTATAGAGTCACTTATCGAAAACGATAAGTTTTCTACAGCTATGTTTGAGTTTAATGGTATTTCTTTAGTTGTAACTAAGTCCTCTACCGTTTCAAGCATCAATAAAGATTATTTACAACAAAGTAAAGAAAACTATGAACTTTATCTTAATTCAGATGAAGGTAAAAAACAAACTATAGAACGTGAAAAAATTCAATTAGAATATCAAAATAAAGGTAAAATATTACTTAATTCTTTTGATGATTCTCTTACTTCCGAAAAATCATTAATTAAATGGTTGGGTGAATTTAGTCTTGTTACTGATACTACAACTATAAATTATGATCTAAAAGATTTAGCCCAAAAGATGAAAGAACATAACTTTGATTATAAAATTTAAGACTCAAAAGAAGTTAATGAAAAAACAAAATTAGGTCATAATATTATTGCCAATTCATTTTCTTCTTTGAACTCAGGTCGCAATATTCTTCCTATTGCTTCTAATTTTGCAAATAAATACTTAAACATGACAGCTAGTGAAAAGATGCAGAATATTTTAACAATAAGAGAATCTTCTTTAGGAAAAGAAGAAAATCTTCTTTAGGAAAAGAAGAAAATAACGAAAAACCTAAATACAATCTTTAATTCAAAATGACACCAAATATTATCTATAAAAACATTGATGAAATTTCTTTTTTAAAATTTTTAAATTTTGGTAAGATTGATTTTGGTGGTGATTATGAAAATATTTCTGCAACTCGTGATAAACATTCACTTAAAAATGAGTTTGGAGAACACACTTTACAGCTAGATATATCTAAGTTGCCAAAAGATTGTGAATTTATTGATGTTGTGTATGATTTTAATTGGTTTACATCATCTCAAAATAAAAACCTATTACTAAATGTCACTGGCAAAAGTGAAGAAGATTGGATTGACTGGGCTAAAGAAGAAGGAGCAGAATCTTTAGATCAAATTATAGATATAATAGATAACGAAATTGTTGAATGTTATTCTCAAGAAGCAGAGGTTGTTATTATCAATCTAAAAGAAATTAATTTATCTTTTGCAAAACCATACAAATCAACATTAGTAAATACTAACAAAATATTAGCCATCAGAAAATCATCATCAGAAAATCATCATTAAAAAATAAATAAACTAAATCCAACGACATATAAATTTATTAATTTTTTTATGATATAATCAACCATTAAAAATAATTTGGATGATATATGAAACTAATTGATGATTTAAAATGGCGTGGACTTGTTCACCAATGTTCAGACCAAACTGGTCTTGAAACACTCCTTGATAACGAATCAGTTACACTCTACGTTGGTTTTGACCCAACATCTGATTCACTTCATGTTGGAAATCTTATTCCAATGGTTTCACTTATGCGATTCAAACAACATGGCCACAATGCAGTTGCCTTAATTGGTGGTGCAACTGGTCTTATTGGTGATCCTAGTGGTAAAGCTAAAGAAAGAGAAACAATTCTTGAAGACAGTGTTCTCTTTAATAGCAATTCTATTGGCAAACAACTTTCAGATATTACTCAAGCTAAAACTCTCAATAATATTGATTGGACTAAAAATATGTCTGTAATTGATTTTATGAGAAAAGTTGGGAAAAACTTCTCCGTTAATTCAATGCTTTCAAGAGACTCTGTAAGTAATCGCCTTAATGGTGATGGTCTTTCTTTTACTGAATTTAGTTACATGCTTTTTCAAGGCAATGATTTTCTTCATCTTGCCAAAGAACATAACTGTAAACTCCAAATCGGTGGTTCTGATCAATTTGGTAATATGTGTTCAGGATTAGACCTTCTTCGGAAAAACAATCTTGAAGGATTTGCTTTAACATTTCCTTTACTAACTAAGTCTGATGGTTCTAAATTTGGGAAATCAGAAAGTGGAACTGTTTGGCTAAGTGCAGAAAAAACTTCACCTTGGGATTTTTTCCAATTTTGGTTAAATACTGCCGATTCTGATGTTATTAAACTTTTAAAGCTATTCACTTTCTTATCTCATCAAGAAATTTTAGAACTTGAAGAATTAACTAAAGTTTCTCCAGGAAAAAGATTAGCTCAAAAAGCACTTGCTACTGAAGTAACAACATTGATTCATGGAGAAGAAATGTGTAAAAACATTAAAGATGTTGCTGAATTACTATTTTCTGGAAATAAGTTTGACCTTTCTACTTCAGGAATTGAACTTCTGAAAACAATTATTCCAGTCTCTACTAGATTAATCACTTCTCTTCATGAAATTAAACAAACACTCGTAGAAACTGATTTGATTGCATCTATGACTAAAGCTACTCAAGCTATTAAGGATAATTTTGTTCATATTTTAGAACTTAATAAAAGTCCAATTAAAATTTCTGAAAACCAGAAAGATTTTGAATTAACTAAGCCATTACTAATTAAAAAAGGTAAGAAACACTTTGCTTTAGTCATTTAAAAACAAAGGTATTCCTCTCTTGTTTGTGATATAATATCCTTGTTCTCAATAATTTAAAATGTCTTATCCTCAAAATTCTTGGTCTATTCTTCCTGCCTCCTGTCTTTTTTCTTCAACCAAGGTTACTCTCTTATTTTAGCAAGCTTTTTATTATCAAATGAATAGGTTTGATTAATTTTTTCTATATCTGCAAGTTACCCTCATAAATTATTAATCTATGACAAGCCCCTCTGAAACCTTGTTGAAAAACAAGTCGCTTGGTAGGGGTTGTTAAACCAAGCTGATAAACCTACACTTCCAAAGATAGCTTATGCTAGCTTTGGTTCTACTCAAAAGGATTAATCTCTTGAGCAGATTGAGGTTTAACTACCGTAGGTTGAATATAATCCATTATGTTTTTATACCAATGATTTCTATTCTTTCCTAAAGCTGAAGAAACTTCATTCCATTTCAACTTTAGCTTGGTGCTGTTTTAAACTG
>Ga0210012_1000058_pt1 | contig 143024 bp, 140 predicted proteins | sample CryGeymeta201504_FD_183974 | JGI IMG/M metagenome (GOLD analysis project Ga0210012, IMG submission 183974) | Groundwater microbial communities from Crystal Geyser aquifers in Utah, USA - Crystal Geyser metaG 2015-04 (SPAdes) (version 2) | ecosystem: Environmental > Aquatic > Deep subsurface >... | reverse complement strand
ATCACCCGGCCACAAGGCTCGACGAGCTCCTGCCATGGAACTGGGCGCCGCGCTCCGAAGCAATCGCAGCCTAAACCAGGCTACGCGCCGGTCGGCATCACACCGCGGCCTTCACCGGATGGATACAATGCCACCAACCACCCACACGTAGCCCCCTGACCCACTTGCGACGATAGCGGATCACATTGGCGACGATGTCATTCAGGTGTTGAAGTGGTGGATCGAAAGTTTCGTGATGCTGATGAAAGGCTATCGCCCCACCAAGAAAATAGAGCGGGCAACTGGCTGCCTGTGCGGGGTCGCCGAACTCGAGCCCGAGGATGCCGAGGCGTCCTTCGTCTTTGCCGGAGATCTGGTTGCCGCAATCGAAATCCATCAACTTGCCACCGGCAATGCCTCCACCATGACCTCAGCAGGACTCCCCTGTTTTCTTCATTTAGTCCGCAGTCAAGTTTCCAGACACGGTCCAATTGGTCAAACCTGCGCCCGATCGCGCCTTTCCGCAGACGAAAACGCCCCATGATGATTGTCCAAGATGGGCCCGAGCAGGGTTGTTTCCACCTTTGCGCCGACTGTCACGCTGCCAAGGCACGGGCAATGGCGGCTTTTAGTTGCGCCGTCTTGTAAGGTTTCTGCAAAATGTTGATGCTGCTTTGATCCCCAAGTCCGATCTGCTCGAAGGCGGTCGCCGCGTATCCAGAGGTATAAAGCACCTTCATCCTTGGTGCGATGAGCTTGGCAGCCGTGGCCAATTCGTGCCCGTTCATCCCGCCAGGCATGACAATGTCAGTGAATAACAGATCAAAAACACCCCCGCCGTTAAGGATGGCCAAAGCCGACCCCGCATCGGCTACAGAAGCAACAGAATAGCCGTAGCGCAAAAGCATCTTTTCGACATGCTTCCGCACCTGCTGCTGGTCTTCAACAAGAAGGATACGATTTTCGCTTACCGTGATTTCGGCGTCATCCGCACCAATGCTTCCATCATTGAAATTGCGCATGTCCTTATGGGCGGGCAAATAAAGCGTTACCGTGGTCCCGCATCCAATGCCGCTGGCGATAGTTACGTCGCCCCCTGATTGCGTTGCAAACCCATAGACTGTGCTCAGGCCCAGGCCTGTGCCCTTGCCGAATTCTTTCGTCGTGAAATAAGGCTCAAACGCCTTGGAAAGCACGTCAGCTGGCATGCCTTTGCCATCGTCAAATAGGGAAACGACAACGTAAGCACCAGGCTTGAGGTCTTTTCCGACAGGAGCCGAGCCGTCCTCCACGATGACATTCTTACTGGATATTGTAACCTGTCCACCATTCGGCATGGCGTCCCTTGAGTTCATTGCCAGATTAACAATTGCTTGTTCAAGACCGTTCGCATCGCCATCAACATCCCAGATATTCGGATCAACATTAAAAGAAATAGCGATGGATTCGGGTAAGGCTGCGCGCAGCAATGGCTGAATAGTATCGAATAGCTCTGTGATTTTAAAGCGAGTGCCTGTGAATCGCGTATCACCTGAAAAAGCAAGGAGCCGCCGTGTCAAAGTTGCAGCACTTTGCGCCGCTGTGTTGATCAGAGATACGCTTTCAGCGTCATCATCAGATAGCGAGCTCATTTCAAGAAGTTCGGCATTGCCTTGAATGATCATGAGCAAATTGTTGAAATCATGCGCGACGCCGCCGGTCAACTGACCCACGGCTTCAAGTGCACGAGCGCGGGTGTAGCCCTCCTGCTGGCGTCTTTTGGCAGTTATATCGCGTAGATTTCCCAGAACGCGGTAGGCTTTTCCGTCCGCGTTGCGAAGGATTGAGCCTTTGACGGAGACAATGATCTTCTCTCCATCAGATCCGAGCATCTGGTATTCAATTTCCCACGTGGATGCACCTGAATCAAGGGCGTGCTGATACGAACTTGCAAGTCTCTCAAAGTCAGCGGGATCGACTTCTTTCATCCAATGGTTGTGTTGGAACTCGATCTGATCGACACTGATCCCAAGGCGCTTGTCCCAATCAGGCGTTACCCAGGATTGCCCCGTTTCGATATTATGATCCCAAAGAACATCGCTCACCGTGTCTGCAATGATCCGGAACCGTGTTTCGGATTCTTCGAGCGCGATCAAGGCTGCGTTCAACTGGCCAAGATCAGTCGCGGTCCCGATGACACGCGTTGCCCTTCCTGCCGCGTCATGCGCAATGAACGCGCGGATGACGATATGACCGATCGAGCCATCATCGCGCTTGATTTTATGAGTGAGCGAAAAGCGTTCCTTACCAGACGCAATCGCCTCAAGCGTAACATCGCGAACGAGGTTCTGATGCTCATCAACCGAATTGCGCGCGTCGAGGTTATGTCGCCCCATTAAGTCGGGGGGCTTGTAGCCATAAACGGTCTCGAACGCGTTGTTCGCGTAAAATGCACCCGTCTCGATATTCCATTCAAAAATAACATCCTGGGTCGCGCGAGCGGCCAACTCGAACCGCTCACGGTAAGCTTGCGCCTCCATTTCACTTTCGATGAGGCGCGTGACATCGGTAAAACTGACGAGCACGCTCACCACTTCGTTCTGGTCGTCTGTCGCCAGAAAGGCATTGCTAAGCGCCCATGTGACCTTCCCATCGCGAGGATTGCGCCGACCGATCGTTACACCCCGAACCGGGGCCTGTTCGGCCATGGCACGAACGAATGGCAATTCCGAATTCGGCATGGGCGAACCGTCAGGACGCAGGAATCCCCACTGACGATCGTCAGCGGCCTTGTCGATGATCGCCTCTGGATCGAGGTCGAACATCTCGATGGCTTTGGGGTTGGCAAATTTAATTTTGGAATCCGGGCTGTGAATGATTATTCCGGCCAGCACGTTATCGAAAATGAATTGATACTCTCGTTCGCATTCGGCTTGTCGCGCTTCGGCTTCCTTGATCAAGGAAACATCGCGCAAAATTCCGACAAAATACAACAGGGTCCCATCGTCACGCGGCATTGGCTTCAAGTCCAATTGGCAGCAGAAGGTTTCAGTCGATCGTTTGAAAACCGGAACCTCACACGAAAACGGTTCGCTGCGCGAAAGGGCATCGTGGATTGACACGCGAGTTTCAGGACTAGCTGCAACGGCATCCAGAAACTCGTCAAAATCATATGTCAGGCCCGTTTTCTCAGGGCCGCACATTCGGTCGAATGCGTGGTTCGTAAAGATGATCCTTCGGTCCATCCCAAACGCAACAATGCCATCTGAAATAGCATCGAGGACGGCTGCGTAGTCATGACTGTCCATGATTAACCTCAAGAACCGCCGACACCGACATTCACTCGATTTCAAACAGCTTGTATCAACCGCATTTAATCAAGCATGTCTTTATCAAGCTCTGACCCTAAACACGGGCAAAAAAATCTTTCACGAGACGTCTGGAATGCAACATCGCTGCGCGACGAACTTGTGCCCTTTTCCGACTTAACGCCCCTCATCAACCTGCCCATGGCCCGATGCCTTTGCTGACAGAATGCCGGCTCAAAAACAACCCGGTCCTCTCAGGCCACAATACAGCCGAAGCGATCGCCCGGTGACTTGCCTTGAACGCGATGTCTGTCATTCAAAACCCGCCGATATTTGGGCTACGGCGTTCTTGCCAAGCGCAGCTCGCTTCCAGCGGCAATTTCTCGCCTTGGGTGACGCGGTTCGGTCCGTGGAATTGACCGGCGGCATCCTCGCCCGAACAACCGATGCTGGGTCGATCTTGTAATATATCGACCAGCTCACGGAACTTGCAGCGCGGAAACAGCTCGGCCAATGTGAACCGCCCCGGGATTGCCGGAGGCCATCTGGTTTAAGTTATGCTGCCATGGCGGTGTCGTCCAGCATGGCATAGTATTGTTGTTCGGCTTCGGCGGGCGGGATGTTGCCGATTGGCTCCAGCAAACGCCGATTGTTGAACCAGTCGACCCATTCCAGTGTGGCGAACTCGACGGCCTCGAAGGAGCGCCATGGTCCGCGGCGATGGATCACTTCCGCCTTGTAAAGGCCATTGATCGTTTCCGCCAAAGCGTTGTCATAACTGTCGCCTACGCTGCCAACCGACGGTTCGATACCGGCTTCTGCAAGGCGTTCGGTATATTTTATCGATACATATTGCGACCCGCGGTCGCTATGATGGACCAACCCGCCACGATGGACCGGTCGGCGGTCGTGCAAAGCCTGCTCCAGGGCATCGAGCACAAAGCTGGCATGCGCGGTCCTGCTGACCCGCCAGCCCACGATGTAGCGGGCATAGACGTCGATCACGAACGCGACATAAACGAACCCGCTCCAGGTCGAGACGTAGGTAAAGTCCGAGACCCACAGCCTGTTCGGCGCCGGGGCATGGAACTGCCGGTTGACGTGATCCAGCGGACAGGGCGCAGCTTTATCGCTGATCGTGGTGCGCAACGGCTTGCCGCGGATTACTCCATGCAAACCCATCTCGCGCATCAGCCGTTCAACGGTGCAGCGGGCGATGGCGAACCCTTCACGCCTCATCTGCCGCCAGACCTTGCGCACGCCGTAAACAGCAAAGTTCTCGGCGAACACGCGAGCGATCTCGGGCTTGAGCGCGCGATCACGCTGTGCCCGCGCCGACAGGCGCAATGGATCCCGCCGCTGCGCGACATGCTTGCGGTAAGTGGAAGGGGCGATCGGCAAGACCTTGCAGATCGGCCAAATCTCAAACGAACTGGCCCATGAAGCTCGCGGTTATCATCGATAAACGCGATCATCGCTTGAACGGGCGCAAAAGAGGTTAGGCTCGCTCCGCCTGCGCAAAATATGCTGATGCCTTACGGAGAATCTCGTTGGCCTGCCGCAGCTCGCGGACTTCGCGTTCCAGCGCCTTCAGCTTGTCGGCCGTATCGCTTGGCACGCCAGCGCGCTTACCGCTGTCGACCTCCGCCTTCTTCACCCAATCGTGAAGCGTCTGCGGTGCGCAGCCGATCTTGTCGGCAACCGACACCACCGCCGACCAGCGGGACGGATAATCGCCTTCGTGATCCAGTATCATCCGCACCGCACGGGCGCGGACCTCCGGAGAAAACTTGTTCGTTGTCTTGCTCATAAGGACTCCATCTACTCAAGAGTTGGAGCCTCCGACAATCCCGGAGCGGTTCAAGCCGATCTTGGATCAAGATCCGGGCCACCAGACAAACTTTGTACACGGAAAATAATGTCAGGCCGGTGTAACCCCCGTCACATTGCAAGCGAACGGTACTTGTCGGCCCTTATGCATTTCTCACTAAGAAAGTGAACCAAGATGCCTAGGAATTGCCGAGAGTTTCTGCCTGGGGCGATGCCCCTTCAGACCTGCGATGAGCCGAAGGTGTGCGGCACATCTTGGGAATGTATTGGCGCACCAAATCCAGACAGGGCAATACCCATGAAGAAAGCAAAACTGACCAGTCTTCTTGCAGTTATGGGCGGTATGACGCTCGCAACCAGCGCCTGTGCGCAAGCCACGTGCAGTGCCGCATCGTGCTCGGCCGTGGCCGACAGCGCTGCCAATAGCTGTGCAGCAAAGGGTTGCGGCGCAGCCGCTGATTGCGGTGCCGCCGGTTGTGCTGCTGGTGGCTGCGCCGCTGCGGGCTGCGCGGCCAAGCCGTGTGCTGCGGCGGGTTGCAAGGCCGCTGGTTGCGAAGCCAAGCCGTGCGCTGGAGCTGCCTGCAAGGCGAAGCCGTGCGCGCCCGCTGGCTGCGGTGCCAAGCCTTGCGCAGCCAAGCCGGGCTGAAAACGTTAGAGCGATCTGGGCGAGCCTGGTAGAACCCGGTGGGGTTCGGCCAGGCTCACCTGACCAAAGGCCAGGAAATCTCATGGATGAAAAAACGGCAGCTCTGGTCGTCATCGAGACCATTACTGCAATGGCCGGTGAGGGTATGCCGATGATGACGCGCGTTGTTCCGCATGACACGGTTGTATTCTGGGAACACTATCCCGACAATGACGCGCGCGATGAACGCACCCGTTCGCGCTGGTATTATCATGTTCACGCACCGGGCGACCGCGATCCGGGTGAGCATGGCCATTTCCACCTGTTTCTGCACCGCACACAGCTGAATGATCCAACGGCATATACCGCAGCCCCCGCTGAGGGTGAGGCGGCTGCGGCTCATGTCACGCATATCGCAGGATTGTCGATCGACCATGCCGGCATTCCGGTCGCGTGGTTTGCCACCAATCGCTGGGTGACCGATGAATTTCTCTACCCCGCCGAGGTCATGATCGCACATCTTGATCGCTATGATGTCGATCAGACTGGCGAAGATCCGCTTGTGAGCCGGCTGCTGACCGCGATGGTGGTCCTCTATCGGGACGAACTCAAACAGCTGCTGCTGGCCCGCGATGCAGCCATGGCTCCGCTGGTGTTGGCCGAGGGTCCAGGGGTCTATCAGGCAGGCCACGCCGTGCTGGCAACAGTCCCGATCGATCTCGATGCCAAGATCGAAAGCCTCGGGATCGAATAGGGCTCAGGCCTCGGGCGCAAGGCCCCACAGCACAGCAAGACGACTGTAGCTTGGTTCGCCGACGTGAGGGTCGCCAGTCGCACCGCCCATCCGGGCGATACGTGCTTCCATTTCAGCCTCGTCGGCTTCAAGCGGATTGGCCTTGATCCCGCTCCCCTCAACGATACGGTTCATGAGGTTGAATAGCGCGCAGACACTGATCGCATCGAACAGCGCCTGTTCGTCCCACCCGGCCGCGTGAACGGCAAGCGCGTCGGCTTCGGTCATCATGGCCGGCGTGCGGGTGAGCTTGCCGACATAGGCGAGGATCGGCTTCATGGCTTCGTCAACGGCGCTTGTTGCAACATCGGCCATAAGCCCTTCGAACAGAGCGGGATCGATGCCAAATGCGCGTGCGGCTACCACGTGCGCACCGTGGCAATAGGTGCAGGCATTGACCCCGGACACGTAGGCGGCAATCAGTTCGCGCTGGGCCACGGTTAGCGGCGACCAGTCGCGCAGCACGCGGTCATGATATTCAAGCAGCGGCAAGACTGTTCTAGGGAATCGTTTGAACACCTTGTCGAGCGCTGGCGGTGCGGTGATCGAAGGAAAAACTGTCATGCTCATCGTTCCTGTAAACTGGCGGCCGGACACGGGCTCAGAAATGCGCCATTGTAACCCTTCGCCCGGCACCTCCGAATGATTACACTGAAAGGCCTTTCCATGCCGAAATTCTATCTTTCGACCAGTGCCGTACTCCTTGCATGCGCCGTGACTGCCGCATGCAGCCATGCGCCCGCCACCATCCCGGATATCACATCTTCCGCCCGCGGCGCTGACACGTGCCGCGCGGCCGAGGTCGGGGTGCAGGTGCTCGGCTCTGGCGGTCCGATTGCCGAAGGCTCGCGCGCAGGCACGAGTTACGCCGTCTGGATCGATGGAAAGGCACAGTTGCTGATCGACGCAGGCCCGGGCAGTTTCATTCGCTTTGGCGAAGCCGGACTGAAAGTTGCTGACCTCAAGGCGATTGCGCTCAGCCACTTCCATGCCGATCACAGTGCAGGCCTGGCGGGTATCCTCAATTCGGGCAGCTTCGAGGCATCGGCCGACCCGCTCTTGTTCATCGGCCCTGTGGCTGGCAGCGTATTTCCCGGTGCCGGCGACCTTCTCTCGGCTCTGGTGGGCCGGGAGGATGGGGCGTGGAGCTACCTCAGCGGCTATCTAGATGGTGGCGACGGGCGCCGGTTGCTGGATGTGCGGGAAATCGCTGCGAGCGATACCGAACAAGCGCCGACCACCCGTATCGATATTTCCTCTGACCTAACGCTAATCGCCATCCCCGTGCATCACGGCGAGGTCCCCAGCCTCGCCTATCTCGTCAAGGCGAAGGGCCGCGACATTGTGTTTGCCAGCGATCAAAGCGCTTTTTCTACCGGCTTCGACCGGGTAACGCGCAACATCGAACCCGATCTTCTGGTTGCCCATCATGTGATCCCCCAAGGCGAAGGTCAGCCCATTGGCCTGCATCGTCCCCCCAGCGGAATCGGCACAATGGCCGCCAGTATCGTGCCGCGCATGCTGCTGCTGTCGCACCACATGGAGCGATCGTTCTCGCGCCTTCAGGAAAGTCTCGCGTTAATCGGGGCGCAGTTCGACGGGCCGACCATGATAGCCTCTGACGGCACCTGCATCGCCTTATGATGCTCCGGAAAAATCCTTCCCAGACAGCATGATCTGTAACGGATCGGCACCTCCCGTCGAACAAAAGGACGGGGTCTCTTGAAGGAGTGCCGACGATGAAGATCGCTTCCATTATCAATCGCAAAGGCCGCCATTTCGAAACAGTGCGGGAGAGTGTCCCCCTCATCGAGGCGGTTGCCATCATGCACCGAGAAGCAATCGGCTCGATTGGCGTAACGGCGAACAGGACGCCAGAAATCATCGGCATCGTGTCACAGGCAGAGCTGATGGAAGGCATCGCCTTGCGCGGTATTCACGGCCTCACGCTGCCAGTCATCATCTTCGTGCGCCGCCACGTACTCAATTGTTCGTGCAAGGATGACGCGTCCCATGTCATGCAGGCGATGACGCGGATGCGATCGCGCCATGCGATTGTCCGCACCGGGGCAGGCACTGTGGCTGGCCTCGTATCCATGGGCGATCTGGTCGCGGCGCTGCTGGAAGAAGCCCAGCTTGAAGCAGGTGTGCTGCGCGATATGGCCCGATCGCATATTCTTGCCGCATCGGCTTGAAGCGTGGGGGCCGTACTCAGAATAGGAGGCCGCCTGCTGGCTGGCTTCCTGACCGCCCCTTCGCGCTCGCCTTATGCTGCCATGCCGACCGATCTGTCATCGCTGCGCAAAGCCATTCAAGCCGGTGATGTGTTGCTGGTGGATGGGCGGCAACGGGTCAGTACTGCGATCAAATACCTCACCCAGTCGACCTGGTCGCACGCGGCGCTGTGTATCGCTGGCGAAGACGCCGCCACCGGCACATTGCCACAATTTGTCGAGGCCGATGTGGTGGACGGTGTGCGGCAGGTCGGCCTCGACCTTTATGCCGACAATCACACGAGGATTTGCCGCCCGCTCGGCCTCACCAGCGAGGAGGTAGGGCAGCTGATCGAGTTCGCGACAAGCCACATTGGTGACGAATATGATCTTGCCAATGTGATCGATCTTGCGCGCTACCTATGCCCTACCCCGCCCGTTCCAGTCAGCTGGCGGCGGCGGATGATTGCACTTGGCAGCGGGGAACCGACCAAGGCGATCTGTTCAACCCTGATCGCCCGCGCGTTCCAGTCGATCAGCTATCCGATCCTGCCTGAAATCACGCAGGAATTGCGCAGCGATCCCGATTGCACAGATTGCCTGCGCGACATCCTGCATATTCGCCATCACAGCCTGTTCACTCCGCGTGACTTTGACGTCTCACCCTATTTCGAGGTTATCAAACCAGCGCTTCAGGCCGGATTTGATCACCGTGCACTGATCTGGAGCCAACGGCCTGGTTGAATCAAAATCCGGTGGTGAACATGATGAGCCACTGCGGCATGACATCAAGCAATGCGGCTTCGAGCAGCTTGTCCGCGCCGGTCAGAACCAGCGCTCCCACCAGCACCAGCATCGCGCCGAACACTGGCTTGGCAAAGCGGGCGAGCTTTTGCAGCGAGCCTGCCCCTTTGCCAATCGCGCGGCGTGAGCCGTAAGCAAAGCCTGTCACCGACAGCGCCACACCAATGGCAAAGACCAGAAATGTCAGAAACGCACCCCCAAGGTCCTCGCCCTGACTGGCAGCGGCAATCGCCGCGCCAAGTGTCGGACCCACGCAAGGCGCCCACACCAGCCCCAGCAAGGCCCCTACGGCAAACTGTCCGCCCAGCCCTTCGCCGCTGGTGCGCGACAAAGCCGTCTGCGCGCGGTTAGTGAGCGGTGCAAACAGCATCGTCAGACGCGTCTGCAGAGGCGGAACCAACAGGATGAACCCTGCCGCAGCCAAAAGCGCGCCTGCAAACATGCGGATGCCTTGTTCGGGGATGCCCAGCTGGAACCCGAAGGCCACAACCACAAATCCAAAGGTCGAGAATGACAGCGCCAGCCCGCTCGCCAGCGCGACCGGCCCCATCGGGTGCTTGCCCAATGCCGACCCAACCAGGATCGGGATCAGCGGCAGTACACACGGGTTGAGGATCGTCACAAGGCCAGCAACGAAGGCAAGAGCAAGCTCAGCCAGCATTATCTACCTTTCATGCGGGGTGCTGTGGGCCTCAAATCCCTGCCATCACCACCTCACGCAGCTGCCTGGGGCGGCTTTCCGCGATCGAGCGCACTGTTTCCTGCTTGCCACGGAATACCAGCACGGTCGATTGGCGCGGTATGCGATATTCGCGCAAGAAGGCCTTCTCCTTGTCGAAATCGACCTTGAAGAACACGGCGTCCTTCAGCCGGGCGTCCTGCCGCAGGGCATCAAGCGTGGGCGCCTGCGCCTTGCAGGTCGGGCACCACACGGCATGGACATCAACGATGATCGTCTTGCCGGCCTCCTGGGCGCGCGCAAAGGCCGCTGGGGTGTACTCCTGCCAGGCAGGAGCAGCGATGGCCGGCGCAGCAAAAGCAACGGCGAGAAAGGCCAAAAATGTGCGAAGGGCGCGAAGCATGTCCGGATTCCTTGTCTTGGGTTCGGCGGTCAGGTGGATCGGCGGGCACACAATGGCCCGCCGATCCGGTTAGGCCGTTAGCAGCACATCAGCCCGCAGCATGAGGCGATCATGCAGCACGCCTCAGCCGCCGCTGCCGGGTTGGCAGCGAAAACCGTGGCAGGGGTCAGCAGCGCGATGGCTGCCGTCAATTTGGTGATATATTTCATGGGATTTCTCCAGTTCGTTGGAAAAGGTTTGTAAGGCTCAGCCCTCGGTGCGCGGCGGCGGCGGTTCCAGTACTATGGCAAATCCTGTCCGTTGCCGGGTCTCGGCGGCGAACTGCGTGAAAACGCGCGGCATCGTGACGACAGCGGCGTGGCTTGGCACAATGGCTGCTGCACAAGTGCGATCACACATCTCAAAAACCGCGCTGCAGGCGGCGCCTGCGTCCGGGCAGCAACTCTCGCACATGTGAGACGTTTCGCCGGCAACTATCGGCTGCGTTGCAGCGGATCCAGCCTCGGCGCTGAGGAGCGCTGCAAATGACAAAATCATGATGAAAAACCGGCTCACAGTTGCGGGTTCGCCGCTTGCCGCCGGATGGTTACAGCCCATTCGATGTCACCAATTGCGCGGTGCGGGCCTTCGATCATTGTGTAAGATTTACTGAAGTCATCGGCACCATCAGCGCCTTGGCCGCGCTGTAGCTTGCGACCAGATAAGGCACGGCGAAATTGAGCGCGACCTTGTGCCATTCCATGCCTTCCCCCTGCCACAGCTGGGGCCCCTGGTTGATGGCGTTGAGACAGGTTCCCACCACCAGCGCGATTTTGAGCGCATTGGTGATGACAGGCCGTGTCAGGGCAAGTCGCAGCAGCTTCATGGCGGCTCCATCGGGGCAAGGCACAATCTGGCACCGGGGTATCTGGCGCCAGCATCTGCCTACCAGCGGACCAACGGCGGAACCAGTGCGCGGCCAAGTCCTGCCATCAGCAGCACCACGCCGCTGTGCCACATTCCGATGTGGACAATGTCATTATCAGCGCAATGGAGCGAGAAGGCGAAGATCCCGAGGCTTCCGGCTGCGATACCGGTCAGCAAGCCAGCTCGGTCAGGCGCAGTCGGTGCGCCTTTGCGCAGCCATCCTACAAGAATGGCGAACACCAGCAAGGACGCTCCGCTCCCCACCATCAGGCATTCGAGCCCGTGGGCGATGCTCTCGCGCGACAGAATGTCGCTCCCACCGCCGAAGCTGACAATCAGCGCAGCGACTGGCAACAGCGCCACCATCGCTGCCGCCCAGACCCAACCACTGTGGTCCGTGCCGACTTGCGGGCGGCTCATCACGATCACTGTTACCGCAGCCGCGATCCCCAAGACGAGAAACAGCCCGGTCGCGATCAGGTAAACGGGATCGAACCGGCCTGCCAACACATCCGGGCGGATGCCGAAAGCTGCGACAACCGCGAGGGCCGAAATGGCTGCAGCAGACAGGGCGTAGCCAAGGCCCCTTGCAAAGCTGATCGGCTTTACCGGCTGAAGATTGCCCACCAGATTGGCGATCAGGGCATCGGAATTTTGGGTCATGACTCAGGCTTTCTCAACCATATGGGCCAATTTCTTGAGGCCGCGATGAATATTGACTTTGACGAGGGATTCGCTCTGCCCGGTGGCTTGTGAAGCCTCGGCAATGCTCAGCCCCTCGATCTTGACCAGTTCGATGGCGCGCGCCTGCGGGTCTGGCAACATCCCCAACAGGCGATCAATGCTGATCCGTGCAGCAATCGCGGGTTCGTCATCCTGCCCGGCGAAATCCGTCACCAATTCGCATTCGTCGGCGCGGTACAATCGCCGCAAGTGATCAACCCAGCGATAGCGGGCAATCGCCGCCATCCACGGAAGAAACGGACGCGAGGAATCCCAGGTGGCAAGCTTGTTGTGCAGCGCCATCAGGGTCTCCTGCACCAAATCGTCTAGCTGTGCTGGCGCAATCCGACGGCTGTAATAGCGGCTCAGCCAGCGCTGGCATTCGCTCAGCAGCGTGGCGTAGGCCTGCTTGTCACCCTTTTGCGACATCATCATCAGCCGGGCGAGCGTGGCTTCATCGGCTCTCATACGGCGCCCCTCGCTTTGCGGAGCGCGGCATCGAAACTCAATTTTCCGCCGCCGCGTGTGATCAGGATCAGCGCCAGCGCAGCCCATAGGGCGTGCACGCTCCACCATGCTTCGGGATAGACGAAAATCTGGATCACCATCGTCATCCCCAGCAGGGCCAGCGCCGAGAACCGCGTAAACAGGCCAACTAACAGCAGGATCGGAAAAGCATGTTCAGAGATCGTCGCCATTACCGCTGCAAAATCGCTGGGCAAGGGAACACCGGAATATTCCTCGGCGAACAGGTAATAGGTGGTGTCGCTGATCGAAAACCAGCTGTCTTCCTCGACCTTGGTGCGGGCGGATCGCCAGAAGATTCCGGCGAATACGATCCGGGTGAACAACAGCATGACGCTTTCAATGGCAGCGCCGCCGATCAATTTGACGGTGCGATCATAGCTGGAAAGAATGGCGTTCACGTTGTTCCCCTTGCCCGTGTGCGTTTCGGCCATCACGCTGCCATCAGCGCACCGGCGTTGATGAGGGCCGCCAGCGCTTGCATGATCGCATCCACCTGCGCTGCCTCGTCATCATGGGTTTCGGTCTGTCGGGCGATAAGGTTACCGATGGTGATGGGTTTTTCGGCCGCGGCCAGCACATCGGCCATCAGAGCGCTGGCCGGGGATATCAGCACATCTGCGTGCGGCCGGGCGATGAGAACCGCGTAGCTCTCGGCTACGCTAGGAACCTCCGCGCCGATAAGATCATGCACCAGCGAAGCAAAACTTTCGGCATAAGCCGCTGGATGGCGGACAAGCGCCTGATCGAGCAAGGCTTCGGGTGCCAGCGCAGTCAGACTGGCCAGTTCCAGCGGCACGGCATCGGCGGCATGATAGGACTGCAACCAGCACCATTCAAACCGCGCGAGATCGGCAACGTTCGCGCCTTCGCCAGCCTCGAGCAGAAATGCCGGAAATCTCGCGCCGATATCCGCCAGCGCCGCCCCAGTCACTCCTGGCTGCTGAATGAACAACCGGGAATGCGCGTTGAAGCTTTCGTGTCCGATGAATTGGCGTGTGCGCTGAAAAGTATCCTCCAGCGCCACCAGCCTGGCGTGCGAGATGGTGTTGGCATGCACTTTCATGCCCGCCAGCACCCGCTCAGGCGAACCGGTGAACAGGCCTTGCGGCAAATGCGCCGGACCGTGATCCAGCGCCTGCATCATCGCGCTCTGTCCGCCATCAAGCCATTGCATATGCGTGTTCCGGCAATGCGGCCGCGGCCTGCATGATCTCATCGGCGCGAGCGGCCTCGGCCAACAGCACATCGAAAGCGGGCACATCGCTGTCCCACTCAATCAGCGTGGGACGTGGGCCGGCACTTCGCACGAAGCGTTCGAACAGCCGCCAGGTTGCGTCCGTCACGGGCGATCCGTGGTCATCGATCAGCAACGGCCCATGCGGATGATCTTCGCGGGCATGGCCGGCCAGATGCACTTCGCCCACGAGCCCGGCATCGATCGCATCCACCATCGCTTCGGCATCCAACCCGAGATTGGTGGCGGAAACCTCGATATTATTGATATCCAGCAGGATAGAGCAGCCAGTAAGCGCACACAGCGCATGCAGGAAATCGGCCTCGTTCATCGTGTCGCCAGAAAAGGCAAGATAACGGGACGGGTTCTCGACTAGAATGGTGCGACCCAGCCTGTCTTGCACGCGGGACACTTGTTCTGAAAAATGGAGGAGAGCTTCGCCCGTATAGGGCACCGGCAGAAGATCAGGATAACGGTTCGAAGCGCTGCCGCTCCAGCTCAAATGATCGGAAACCATAGCAGGCGCATAGCGATCGCACAGCGCGGCAAGCTGCTCCAGTTCCTCAAGGTTCACCCCGTCTGCGCTGCCCATCGACAGGCCAACCGAGTGGAAACTCAATGGGGTGTTCTCGGCAAAGGCGGAAAGCCAGCGATGCGGTGGGCCGCCTGCACCGAAATAATTCTGCGGATGAACTTCAAACCATGCGGGCCACCCCGCAAAAAAGGGGGCGCTGGCCGACACAGCCTCGAATGCCTGCACATAGTGCTCGGGCTTGAGGCCAACCCCGACTTGGGGGGGCAGGGGGACTGTCGGGGCGTTCATGTCGGCCAGCATCCAGGTTGTCAGAAAGGGTCAGCCTTGCTGGGGAACAGGAGGTTCGTTGCCTTCCTTGGCAGCGAGCGATCCACCTTGTTGTTCGCAGGTTCCGGCATCAACGAACGACCAGGCGTTACCCTGGTAATCGACCGTCGAGGTGCCCGCGCAACTGGTGCCCGGCCCGGCGGCGCAGTCATTCTTGCCGGCAAGAGCGATGCCGAAGCACTTTTCTTTCTCGGCTGCGGCGGTTTTGACTGCGCCATCCTGCGCCGCGTTATCGGCTGCGGATGGGGTTCCCGAACCGCAAGCGGCGAGAAGCGCGGTCGATGCCATCAACGCCATCGCGCCCGGCAGCTTATCGAAAGCCATATTCATGTTGCCTCTCCCTGTTCAGGATTACTTCTTGGGGATCGGCTTGGCATTGCCTTTCTTGGCGGTCAGCGAACCGCCCAGCTTCTCGCACTCGCCCTTGCTGACGAACTTCCAGGCATTTCCCTGATAATCGACCGTCGAAGTGCCCGCGCAGCTGGTGCCCGGACCGGCGGCGCAATCATTCTTGCCCTTGAGCGCGATGCCATAGCACTTTTCTTTGGCGCCCGAGCTCTGGGCGATTGCCGGCGAAGTCGCGAGAAGCGAAGCCGCGGCGAGCGAGGCGGCGGCAAGTCCAATAGTGGTTTTCATGCGATATTCCTTTTCATATGCAGCGTGTGCCTGACCAGCTCACACAAACCTGTTCGGGCCGAACCGCCGGAAGGTTACAGACCAAGCGCGGCACGCTGGAGAGCCTCAGGTTGATGGCCCTTCGCCTAGCGATGCTCCGGGTTGGGCCAGCCTGGCTTGCAGCCAGCATCCCACTCGGTTCGCACATTCCCGATGGCCGGATAGCCGCCATTATCTTTCAGCATCCGCGCGGCATGAAGCAGGTTGAAGGCCATGAAGGTGGTGTTGCGCTGGGTGAAGACATTGTCGAAACCAGCACGCGTGCCGTCTTCCTGTTCGTCCCCGTAAGAGGCGCCCGGCCCTGCTTCGCCGATCCACCCGCAATCTGCCTGAGGCGGGATTGTCAGCCCGACGTGCTGCATCGCGTAAAGCACGCCCATGGCGACATGCTTGATGCCATCTTCGTTGCCAGTGACGACGCAGCCGCCGACCTTGCCGTAAAAGCTATACTGGCCCTTGCCGTTTGTCTGGCCCGAATGGGCGTAGAGTTTCTCGATGAAGACCTGCGCAATCGAGCTCTTCTCGCCAAGCCAGATCGGGGTGCCCAGTACGATGATGTCGGCGTCGAACACATCGGGCGAAAGGCTGGGCCAGTCATCGCGCTCCCACCCGTGTTCGGTCATGTCGGGGTAAACGCCGGGGGCAAGGTGGTATTCCGACAGGCGGTGACGTTTAACCGTGACCTGCTGCGACCTGAAAATTTCGGCGACGACATCAAGCAGTGTGTCGGTATGCGAAAGCTCCGATGGATGCTTGAGCGTCGCGTTGAACAGCACCGCCTTCAGATCCGCAAAATCACCATGAGCGGTATCGCAAATTTTCTTTTGTTCCTTGGTCAGCACAGGCTGCTCCTTTGGTTCGGTGTTCGCCGCAGTTCGTAACCGTAAGCCCAGGCGTTGGCGGTTTTTCCGCGCCTGGCAGTTTCAACCAATCAGCGGTCAGATCGCCGCATAAGCGATAAGCGCACCGCCGATGGCTGTCGGTAATGCCATGAGCCTGACAAAAGACGACGGCAGTTTGCCGGACCACCACACAGCATAAGCGGCGTGCAGTCGGCGCGGCGTCAGCAGGAGCAAAATTGACGTTACGACGATGAACCAACCGCTGCTTTCAAAAGCTGTCGGCGCCTTCGACATTTCTGCCCGGCCGACCAAAGCCAGACCGGCAAAGGCGCGCAGAACGAGCTCAATGATGTTGATGCGCCAAGTGGATGCCATCAACCCCAACCATCGCAAGCAGCGATCCGGGACACTCCACATCAGCCCTGCCATAAAAACAAGCCATGCTGCCGCAATGATGACGCTTACGAGGGTCAGATTCTGCATCTTTTGACGATACCACGAATGGCGAACCTACAGACAGCTCCGCGAAAACGCGGCCCAATGCCCAGGCACGGCAAGAGAATGACTTCAAAAAAGGGGCCGCACCACCCGATGTTGCGAGAGACACGACCCCGACCGGCGACAGGGGGGTTGGGGGGGAGCCGCCGGATACTTGGAACGTTCGTTTCAAACTTGCTTCTGGTTACACCGCAGGTGTCCACGCCCGTGCCGCGAAAGCGGGGTCGAGCTCGGTGTGGAAGATGTGGTTCGAATAATTCGAAATCACCTTGGCGCTGATCGCGAGGATAATGCCGAGGATGTGCTTCTCGGTGTATCCGGCATCCAGAAAGGCTTGCGCCTGTTCAGGTGTCGGGCAGCCACGGCTTTCGGTCATGATGTGGGCAAATTCACGCAGCGCCTCAAGCTTGGCATCGGCAATCGGGCGGCCGTCGCGAATGGCATCGGTAACCTCGGCCGGCACCTTGCTCATCATGTCGGCAACGAAGCTGTGCGCTGCAACGCAATAGTGACAGCCATTGAAGCGGCTGATCGCCAGTAGCACCACTTCCTGTTCGACCGGGGTGAACCCGCTGTCTGCCCGGAACAGGGCATAGCCGTGATTATAGGTATCAAGCAGCGCGGGCAGGTTCACCATCGCGCGATACATATTGGGCAGCATCCCCATCTTCGCCTCGGCTTGGGTCAAAGGCGTGCTGATGGCGGGATCGGCATCGTCCTTGCTGCGCAAGGCGAGGCTGGTTTTGAAAATGTCGGACATTGGTTTTTCCTTTCGTTTGATCCGGAAGAGACTGGATGTTTTGAATGATCGTTCCAAATTAGCCAAAAAAGGGGATGACCTCAGATCAGCGATTTCAAGACGCCGTCACGGATCGGTCTGAGCGCTGCAGGATCGGGGCGGCTGCGGATCATCACCAACATGCCCAGCATTGACGCAAGCGCCTGATGGGCAAGCCGCTCTGCATCCCCGTCCGCCGCAAAAATGCCATCGCGCTGACCCTTGCGGATCATGGCGAGAAAGAAGGCCCCGATATCGTCCTGTGCCGCGTTGACCAGGTCGGCGATTTCGCTGTCATGCGCTGCCAATTCGAGCGCGGTGTTGACGATGAAGCAGCCCCAATTGCCGTGCGGCACATCGGTTTGATCGATGAAGCGATCGAACACCGTCGCAATGGCTTCGGCAGGCGGAGCCGATGCCCCCAACTGTTCGAACATGCGCCGGCGAACATCGACATCGTATTTCTTGAGAGCGCTCAGAAACAGCGCCCGCTTGTCACCATAAGTCGCATAGATGCTGGCGCGATTGATCCCGGTCGCCGTGACGAGATCCTGCATTGATGTCGCTTCATAACCATGCGCCCAAAAGGCCTGCATGGCCTTCGTCAGGGTGGCATCGACATCGAAGTTCTTTTCCCAAGGCATTCTTCTTTTCTGGACTGTCTGGAATGATCGGTCAATACAATTCGGCTGACCGACCCTCGGGCGCGATCGCTCCAATCACTCAATCGCGAACGTATGAATATGCAGGTGTCCTTCTAGCGTGCGGTGCACCGGGCATTTATCGGCGATGGCAACGATCTTGGCGCGCTGCTCCTCCGTAAGCTCATTGCCCAGCAGCGCGATTTCGCGGCTGAGCGCTTGCACCTTGCTGCCATCTTCGAGCGCATGGGAGCAGTCTTCGGCGTGGTCACGCTCGTGCCGCAGATGAATGCGCGTGCCGCCGAAGGGCCAGCCTTTCTGGTCGGCATACATCTTCATTGTCATCGCGGTGCAGGTGCCGAGTGCTGCCAGCAGCAGATCATAGGGTGTGGGGCCGGTGTCGTCGCCGCCATAAGAACGCGGTTCGTCGGCAACAAAGCGGTGCGAGGCGGTGTGCACCTCGGTACCGAACTTGCCGTGGCCGGTCTGCACCACCACGCCTTCGTCCGGCATCGGCCAGTCACTGCGCAGCGGCAGGTAGCGCGCCGCCCACGCCGCAATCATGGTCGCCGCAAATTCGGCATCCTCGGTCTGCGTCAGCAGATGATCCGCGCCTGCGAGGCTGATGAAGCTCTTGGGATGAAAGGCGGCCTGAAACAGTGCGGCCGCGTGCTCGACCCCGACGATGGTATCGGTGGGAGAATGCAGACACAGGTAGGGCAGGCGCAGCTTGCCGACCTGTGCCAGCAGATCGACATCAGCGACCGCATCGAGAAAGTCACGGCTGAGCGTGAACGTCTGGCTGCCAATCATCACCGGCCCGGCGCCATCGCGTCGGATCGCCTCCAGATCGCCCTCGATGTTGTGCAGGACGTGCGGGACGTCTGAAGGCGCGCCAATGGTCGCAATCGCTGCAACCTTGTCCTTGCCAATCAGGGAAGCTGCCGCCAGCACCGCCGCGCCGCCAAGGCTGTGTCCGATCAGCAGCAGCGGCCCGGAAAATCGGGCGTGCAATGCGTCAGCTGCCGCCACGAGATCGGCGATGTCAGTGGCAAAACCAGCCCTTCCAAAATCGCCCTTACTCCCGCCTAGTCCAGTAAAGTCGAATCGCAGGCAGGCGATACCTTCGCGCGCCAGTGCGCGCGCTACGCTGACCGCCGCACGGCTCTGCTTGGTGCAGGTGAAGCAATGCGCAAACAAGGCCGCCCCCCGCACCAGTCCAGTCGGGAGTTCAAGCGCGCCGTCCAGCACATGGCCCGTTGCGGTCTGGATCGTCAGGCGTTCGGTCGGCATGATAACTTTTTCCTTGCTGGTGCGGCTATTTGAAAAACATCAGGAGCCTTGCTCGCGGGCGCTTTCGCTCCGGTCTTAAACACAACCCGGCGTAAGCGGCTCATCAATGAGTCGGCAAAGCCCACCCTGTCCCGCCATCATGTAGCCGCTGGCCACGACCCCCACTTCAAAACTTGTAGGAAAGACCAAACTGGAATTGCCGCGGCGGGCCAGCATTGCGCTGGACTAGAGGCGCGCCGCCGCCGAACTGCACCTGGTTGGAGGTGGTTGCCGCATTGGCAAAGCCACTCTCGTTGTTGGTGTTGAGCAGGTTGAACACATCGGCGCTGGCTTCAATCCGCCCACCGAAGACCGGCAGAGCATAGCGCACACCGGCGTCTATGGCCGCGGACCAAGGAAGACGGCTGGAATTGCGGCTCGCCCCGGGAAAGCGATCAGAATTTCCGACGAAATTCTCGCCGAAGCTCGCGCCGTCGCCGTTCAAATCCTGTGTGCCGAAGATGCGTGCATCCGGCACCAGATTGACTGGTTGGCCCGACTGGAACAGCCCGGCCAATGTCACGGTCAACCCGTCTGCTGGATAGAGATAGCTGACAGCTGAGATGACATGCCGCCGATCATTGGCCGAGGGGCCGAATTCCGTGCTGAAATCATTGGCATTGGCGGCACGAAAATTGATGTCGTCGGTATCGTTGCGCAGGCGTGACAAGGTATAGCTGAGCCGTAAGGCATAATCATCGCTCCCGCGCGTCTTGATCGCTTGCAGGATCAGCGCGAGATACTCGGCCTCGCCTGCTGTCTCCGACACGGTGATCTGCCGAGCACCACCCGGCACCAGTGCCACAGGGCGCGAAGCATCGGCATCGGCCTGTGATCGCACGAGGCCGAGGTTTTGTGCGAGGGCAATCCGTGCCGCATTGTCGGGTTGGCTTTGCAGCAGGGCAATGTTTGGGTCTGTCAGGTTGGCGAGATTGGGAGAGAACGGCGCGGGCGCATTAAGGTCGCGCAGCCGCACCAGATTGTGAGAGCGGCTATACAGCGCATCGACCGACAGGGTCAGCGTGCCCGTCGCCTGATACTGATAGCCGCCACTGATCTGCACGCTCCACGGATTGTCGTAGCCGGTGGGGCTGAGGATCCGCGCCTCGTTCAGCGATGCCGTATCGCGCAAAGCCTGCACCTCGTCTGGATCGGGGCAGGCGGATACCGTCGCGCAGGGCGGGGAGACGGTCAGATTGCCGTCAAAGGTGATATCCGCCAGATCGGCGCCCGCCGGGATCAACCCTACCGCTTGCAACTGCCCCAGCTGGTCCACGAAGCCCGGCGCAGTAGTGTTGCGCTGCAGGGCGTCCGATATGACCGCATAGGAGAGCTTGCCGGTGAAGATGCCCGCACCAAACCGCACCGAAGACCGCGCATCGGGCTGCCAGTTCAAGGCAAAGCGCGGAGCGATGTTGTCGGTATCGCCGCCACCACGCCCGCGTTCGGTCAGGGTGTCGTAATCCCATCGCAGTCCCAGCGTTGCGGTGAAATTGGGTGAAAGCTGCCACTGGTCTTCAAGATAGAAGGCGATCAGCGTCTGGCTGGTCCCGAAGCTTTGGGGGCGCAGTTCGACCGCATAGTTCGCCACCACCGGGTCAAGCGCCAGCACATCCTGCGCTGTCAATGCAAGGCCGCGTGATGACAGGCTCGCCAGCTGCTCGGCCGTCAGATCGACTGTGAAATTGCCATTGGGATTTCCGCCGCCCAGCAGTGCAAAGTCCGAACGGATGACGTCCACTCCGACGCGCAAAGTGTGCGGTCCAAGTTCGCGCTGCAAACGGTGCGTAGTCTGCCAGGTCTCCTCGAGGCTGTCGAATACGAAGCCGGGATTACCGACCACCGCGGCAACAAGGCCGGACGGATCGCGGAGTGTCACCTGAGGTCCCGGAGCCGCAATCGCCTCGCCGTAATCCCAGCGGAAACGACTGAACTGCACTGCGCCGTCATAGCTCCATTCGTTGCCCGCATAGCTGGCGGTGGCGGCGACCAGTGTTGAATTGCGGTCCTGCTGCGATCCAGCAGAAGGGAATGTGGCATTACCGCCTCCCAGTGCGCCGCCGGGACGGTCAATCGTAACCCTGCCGACATTGGCGCGCAGGCCCAAGGTCCAGTCATCGGTCAGCCGGTGATCGATCCGCAGCGAGCCGAGGTGGAATTCATTGTTGCCAGTGACGGTGTCGACAATGCCCAGCGCAGGCGCATCGACCACCTGCGTGTTGCGATCACGGGTATATTCATAATTGACGTAGAAGAAGGTCCGATCACGCTGCAACGGCCCGCCTACGGCAAATCCGGTTTGGTAGCGCTCGAAGCTCTCACCCACCGGATTACCGCTGAGGTCTCGGCGGGCGAAGGGTGATCGCGCGTCGAGCGGCCTTCCGGGGCGCACCAGCGCATAGACCTCGCCGTTTAGATCATTGCTGCCAGAGGGCGTCGTGTAATTGACGATCCCGTTCGCCGTGCGGCCATAGGTAGCTGAGTAACTGTTCGCCAGCACGGTGACTTCGCGGGTGAAGCCCAGCGGCACAGGGAATTTGATCCCGCCGAGGAAATTCTCGTTATTGTCGAGACCGTCGATCAGATAGTTGGTGTCAAGCCCGTTCGAGCCATTGATCGAAATCGAAGGTGCCTCGGGGAAGAACCCGGTCGATGGTACCACATTGGGCAGCCGCACCAGCGCGCCGATAACATCACGCCCTTCGATTGGCAGGGCGACCAGCTGCTCACGTCCGAGCGAGGCTGATATCTCGGCATTGGCGGTGTTCAGCCCGGTAATTGCGCGCGCGGCGGTGACAATGATGCCGGGATTGTCGGCGTCGGCCAGCTGCAGGATGACACTGCGAGCAAAATTGGCGCGCAGTTCCACGGGTTGCGCGGTCAAGCCGGCATATCGATCGCTTGCCGGAACCGAGACGAGATATTGGCCCGCCGTGGTCAGGCCATCGACCCGAGCTGTCCCGCGCGCATCGGTGCGCACCGTGCGAGCCAGACCGATGCTGGCGTTTTCGATCACCACTTCGGCATCAACAACCGGCGCGCCGCTGCTGTCGACCACTGCGATCTCGATACCAGCCTGCTGGGCCAATGCCGGCGCTGCAAAAACAAATGTGGATGCGACCAGAAGTTGGCCCGCTAAGGCCAGACGATTGAGAGGCAAGTGGTTGATCCTTCCTGAGACCGTATTCAGTTTGATTGCCGCAGGCTATCGATCGCCCACTGGTCCTCGTCTCGCATGGCAATGAGCAGCAACGAAGCTGCGGCCAAGGCCAGTGAAGGAAAGAACAGCAGCTGGCTTTCCTCGCGTGAAAGGAGCCACATTCCGAGTGGATCAACCAGATATTTGGTAATCGATACAGCGCCGACACAGAGCACCACTGCCTGCGCGGGAAGAGCGATTTTGCGGAAAAGGCCAAGGATCACCAGTGCGCCAATCACGAAGAGCGCAGCCCCCCAAGCATATTGAATGACAGTCGAGGCTCCAAGGCCGCCATAGTACTTGTTGCTGACACCTGCGCCGGCATCAGGTGCGCCGAGACGGATAACACCCCAGACAACGAGCAAAAGGCCCGTGGACACCCGCAAGAAGGCGAGTGAAAACGTCTTCAACATAGACTGCTTCTCCTGACAATCCCGGGTTCGTGCATTGGTGCGAAATGGTTACCGCCAATAACTTTGTCGACGACCAACACTTGCGCGGCCGCTGGTAACCGAATGATCGGGCGATCAGAAGATTTGCGATGATGCAAACACTGGCTCGACTGAGCTGACCCCTGTTTCCTGGCTAACCGATCCACTTCAGATCAGTGGCGGATGTGCGGCCATCTTCAGTGGTCTTCAGGGTAAATGCCCACCGCTGGCCCTTCACGATTTCATCGAACCCAGCAGCCTGCTCCTCGGAGATATGCACAAACATTTTGGGCTGCTTGTCGTCGCGTGAGATGAACCCCCACCCGCCATCAGGGCCAACATATTTGACGGTGCCTGTGGTCATTTGGGGATCAGCCTTCATTGGCGCAGGTGATGCAAGTTGTGACCGATGGACTGTTCTCCAGGCGAGCCGGAGCAATGTCTTCGCCACATTTGAGGCAATAGCCGTATTCGCCATCCTCGATGCGCTGGAGCGCAGAATCAATCGCGCCGCGTTCGGATTTGCGGCGGCGGGCCTGCGCCAGAGCCATTTCCTGAAGCTGCATGGCATCGATCCGGGATAGCCTGCCAACGCTGTCCTGATCCAGCGTCACCGGAGCGCGGCCTTCGGAAGACAGGCGATCTTCCGCCAGCAGCTCCTCGCGCCGGGCGAGGAGCTTCGCGCGCATGGCCTCAAGATCGAGCGCCATGCTTACCGCACCAGCAGCACCGGGGCCTTGACGGTGCGGATCATGGCGGTGGTGGTGGAGCCGATAATCATCCGGCGCAGCGGCGAATGGCCATAGGCCCCCATCAGCAGCATGGCATTGGGGATGCTGGCCACGACCTGCGGGATCACCTGTTCGGCGCGGCCCGCATCCATCAGTGTCGTCACCTGATGATCGGAGGCGAATTCGGCCTCAGCGTCGTCGAGCAAACTGCGCTTCGCTGCACCTTCGCTTTCGGCCATGACAATGGTGACCGGCAGGCCCGCAAACAGCGGGGAATGGGCAAGCCGCTCGAGCGCGCGCTTGGCTGCCGGGCTGGCATCATAGGCGAACACGATCTGCTGCGGCTCGACGAAAGCGCGGGTCACCACCAGCACGGGCTTGGCGCTGGCGCGTACTACCCGCTCGATGATCGAACCAAGCTCGCCAGGGCTGAATTCGTGATCGGTGCCGCGCTTGCCAATCACCACTAGGCGGGCATTTTCCTCGCGCTCGACGATGGTTTCAACCACACCGCCGTGACGGTGCAGCGTGGTGCCATCGGCCACCCCGGCATCGCGCAGAAGCTGCTCGCCCGCCTTGAGAATGACGCGGCCCTTCTCGATCTCCGCACGGCTGCTGGTTTCCGACAACCTGACGAGCTCTTCCATGAGATCGCTTTTTACGCCGAGCCCGATCGCGCCCGACAGATCGCGCCGCGCCGTTACCGGGTCCTGCTGCTGCACAACGTGAAGCAGCAGGACCGGAAGGGACAGGCGCTTGGCTGCCCATCCGGCATAGGCGCAAACGCTGGTGGCATAGGCCGAGGCGTCAATCGCCGCGAGAACGGTTTCCATGGTTTTGTCTCCCATTAGTGCGCTCCCAGCTGCGCGTCGGCGCCGGGCTTGTCATGTGTAGCGTAGCGCTCGATCAGTGCGGCGCTGGATTCGTTCAGGCCGACCACCTCGACAGCCGTGCCTTCGCGCCGGAACTTGAGGATCGCCTTGTCGAGCGTGCCGACCGCCGAGATATCCCAGAATTGCGCATTGCTGACATCGATCACAACCCGGTCAAGCACCTCCTTGAAGTCGAAGGCTTCAACGAAGCTGTCCGAGGAGGCGAAGAACACCTGCCCGCCGATCCGGTAGGTGCGGGTCGCGCCATCGGCCGAAAGCTCGCTCTCGACGGTGAACAGCCGCTTGACCTTGCTGGCGAAAAACAGGCCAGAAAGCACCACACCCGCGAGCACACCTTGCGCCAGGTCATGGGTCCAAACTGTAATGACCACCGTCGCGACCATCACCACCGAAGACTGCCATGGATTGAAGCGCAGATCCTTGATCGACTTCCACGAGAAGGTGCCGATCGACACCATGATCATCACCGCGACCAGTGCGGCCATCAGGATGATCGCGACCAGCTCGCCCAGCACCAGCAGCAGGAATAGCAAGAAGGTGCCTGACACGAAAGTCGACAGGCGCGTCAGGCCGCCCGATTTCACGTTGATGACCGATTGCCCGATCATCGCGCAGCCGCCCATGCCACCGAGAAAGCCGGTGAAGAAGTTGGCGATGCCCTGGCCCTTCATCTCGCGCTGCTTGTCGGACGGGGTATCGGTCAGGTCGTCCACGATCTGCGCGGTCATCATCGACTCAAGCAGACCGACTGCCGCCATCGTCACCGAAAAAGGCAGGATGATCTGCAAGGTTTCGAGCGTGAATGGCACGTCCGGGATCAGCCACATCGGCAGCGATGATGGCAGTTCGCCCATGTCGCCAACGCTGCGCACGTCGAAGCCGGTGTAGTAGACCAGCGCGGTCAGCACGACGATCGCGACCAGCGGCGAAGGCACGGCTTTGGTGAGGTAGGGAAACAGGTAAATGATCGCCAGCCCGCCCGCGACCAGCGCATAGGTCAGGATAGGCACGCCGGTCAGCTCGGGTAGCTGGGCCATGAAAATCAGGATCGCCAGCGCGTTCACGAACCCGGTGATCACCGAGCGCGTGACATACTGCATCAGCAGGTTGAGGCGCAGGAACCCCGCCAAAACCTGGATCACCCCCATCAGGATGGTGGCGGCAAACAGATATTCGACGCCATGATCACGCACTAGCGGCAGGATCAGCACGGCGATGGCTGCGGTCGCAGCCGAGACCATCCCAGGCCTGCCGCCGACCAGCGAGACAATCACCGCGATTGAAAACGAGGCATACTCTTGCCCCCCTAACCTTGCCTGATGTCTGCATTTCTCCACGAGGGCGGGCTCAAGCTCCGCCAGAAAACCCGCGCTCTTGTCGTCAATGACCAAGGCGAGTTTCTACTGGTTCGCCCGCACGGATACCGGGAGGGGGAATGGATCCTCGCGGGCGGCGGCGTCGAGGATGGCGAAACCGTTCACCAGGCGATGCGCAGAGAGATCGCGGAAGAACTCGGCGTGTCCCTGGAACAAGAATCAGAACGCCTGCCGGTTGGCAACCGCTTCATCTACAGCTCCGAGCACAAGGCGAAAAAGGCGCTCGACCATGATGGTCAGGAAGCCGCGATGTTCGTTGTCCGCCTGCGGCACAACGCTCCGCTCGCGCTCCAGGCTGAAGAAATAGCCGACGCGCGCTGGTTCACCGCGAAAGAGGCTTTGGCGGCATTTCCTGTGGCCAAGCGGAGGGAAGTGTTTGAGGCTTGCCTGAAGGCGATTGCCGCCTGAATGGAAGCCGCGCCCTGCCATGCCCACCATGCGTGGCTCGGAGCTCCGCTAGACCCGATAGAACATCGGCATGCTGGCGATGTGATCTAACCGATCCTCCCCTTGGCGAAACACCGCCTGATTGAGATATCCAGGCTCAAGCATGACGCCCTTTGCAACGGGCACCGACACACCCACGAAGTTGCGCCAGCGGTCCATCCCCTCGCACGGCTCCGAATCGGCATCGTTGAGGTTGAGAAACGCTTCGCTCCAGACCACCAGAAGCGGATCCTTATCCTGTTCAAAGGGCATCTGCACCCGCACCTGCTGACGGAACCCTCCGTTGCGATGAAGTCGAGGAAATCGGCCTTGCCCGGGCCGATCGCAATCTCGTCACCTGCGAATAACTGGGCTTTTAGTTTCAGGTTTGGTGCCACCCGCTCAGGTTCGCGCTTTCGCAAGCCCGAGGCAGGTTTTTGCATCTGAAAACAATGATATCATGTAATCACAGGTCAGCATCTGGCAGGAAGAGGACTTCAAACTGCGGATCACGATGGCAGTAGGAACTGTTGCGAGGGACCCGAATTCTCAACACCAATTGTTGAAGCAATTGAATCTTGGCAGCCTACGTTCCCACACGAGCAGCGATGGAAGCGAATGGCAGCGGATGGCATTTCTGCAGTCGGTATCCTCGCTCCAGTAGCTTCTTGCGGCTGCGCAGCAGCGGAAAATCCTTTCGTGCGATGACGACCAAGTTCATTCCATCCTCTGCTGGCACCGTGATGACCTCGTCGAAAAGATCACACATTCGCATGAGAATTGGCAGATTCTTGCCAGGCCGGTTGCACAGATTGACGACGAGTATTCCGCCTGGCCGCAGTCGCGAACGGCAGGCTCTGTAGAAATCATCAGATACCAACTGGGCCGGTGTTTCAAAGCCGTTGGAAACATCGATAAGAAGGACGTCCGTTTTTCTGGCGTCTGACCTGATGAATGCAGCACCATCGTCCCAGATGATTTCAAAGCGGTCGTCTTCCGGAGGAACGCAGAAGTTCGGCGCCAGAGCGACGACATCCCGGTCAATTTCGACTGCCCTGATTGTGCTATCAGGAAGAAACCGATGACAATATTTCACCAGAGAACCGCCGCCCAAGCCGATAATCTCCAAGCTATTCGGTTCAGGCGTGAATAGCAAAAAGCCCATCATCGCCTGCGTGTAATCAAGCACGAGCCTGACTGGATCGCGCAGGATCATGGCGCTCTGAACAAAGCCCCACCTCGCCAGCAGTCCTCTGATTCCGGCGTGTTCGAAAATGAACGGTTGAATGAGCTTAGGCTCTTGTAGTCCTGCTGCGATCCTGCCGAAAAATGTAGGGGCGTCGTGACCAACTCCCTTTGCATTCCTCTCCACTTCGGCAAGGAAGCGATCGAGTGCCAGATCTACGCCCGAAGGATCGGGCCATGCTTTCGCCAATCGAGGCCAATCTGCCCGGCGCGGCGGGGACTGATGGTTCATCGCGAAGACCGCTGCTCGAACAGCCTGGCTTTCTCATACATCTCCTTCCATGCTGCGGCAGCGCGAAGCGAGCGCTCCCGCACGCGCGGCAATGCCGCCTCTTGCGCATCAGCGAGCGAAGCGTTGAGGCGGCTCAGATATAGCTCACTGTTACGTGCCAGCGGCCTTTTGATTGGTTTTTGTATCACGGGTTTGTGCCCCTTCGATATCGGGAAGCGTCTGCGAGGCGAGGGTCGATGGACCGCCAGATTTGTGGCTTGCGCTACGCTCAAGACGCCTACTTCTCGCGCAGCGTGACCCTCAACTTTGCCCCTGCAAAACACAGGCTGGGCGTGTGAACCACGCTGGCAACCGAATAGGGCTTGCCTTCGATTTCGACCCGGTCACCTGAAGCCGGAACAGCGCCGAAATGCATGTTCTCGAACAGTGGGGTCGCATGATTGCCTTCCAATAGAAAAATGTTTGCATCGGCCATGTGGGGTATATTCCGCGTCTGATGCCGGCCAGGTCCGGACAAATATGCAGGGTGCCTTGCGCGAGCCAGCGCAAGTGAACTTGGAGCAAGACAGTCAGCGCCACAGCAACCAATTATGCCCGCTCGACCGTCAGCAGGTGCCGGTCACGGTGCCTCGGACTCCTGCTCCCTGTGCCATTTGATCGTCAGGTGCCGGTTCGTAATCGGCCGACGGTGCTGCCACTGGCGAAGCAGGCGCTGCACCAGCAAGGGCGTCGGATGATGCCAGATTCTCAGCCTTGCCATCGTCACGGTGCTGCCTCGTCCGGGGGCGCGAGGTGGCGCTCTTTCTGGAAACCATGCATGCCGAACCACCACTGAAGCGCGATGATTGCGCCCTTGACTGGCTGCAATGTGCCGACCAGCAGCACCAGCATGGCCGATACGACGATCCCAAGGATCGCCAGCAATGACAGGTCGGCGTGAAGCACTAGGCCGATGACCAGCGGCAGCACGAGAAACCCCGTCAGGAAGATCGCAACGAAGGCTGGAAGGTCGTCGGCTTTTTGATGAGTCCAATCCTGCCCGCACTGCGGGCATTGCCGAAATGGCTTGAGAAATCGCGAAAACAGCCGCGCCGTTCCGCATCGCGGGCAAGCACCGAGCGAGCCCCGCAACATGCCGGCCCAAAGCGACCGCGGAAGCGCCGGCGTATCAGCCGCTGCCAGCGATGATTGCAGGCGCTTGGCCTTACGCTTTTCAAGCGATTGGCTGACCATAGTCTGCATAAGATCAGGCATCGAAAATTCCCACCGGTCCAGCCAGGCGAACGGTCTCGTCGACATGAGCTACAAATTGCGTGAAATTGCGCCGAAAGCGATCGGCCAGCCCCCGGGCTGCGTGATCATAGCCTTCGCTATCGGCCCATGCCGCACGCGGATCGAGAATGATCGGGTCAACGCCGTCGACTGCGACGGGGACTTGAAATCGGAACGTGGGATCGACGCGAGATTCGGCGTCCTTGAGCTTACCCGACAGGGCTGCATTGAGCAGGGCGCGCGTGACCTTGATCGGGATGCGCGAACCGGTGCCATATTGACCGCCGGTCCATCCGGTATTGACCAGCCAGCAATCGGCTCCTGCCGCCGCGATGCGCCTGCGCAGCAGGTTTCCGTAGATGCTCGGGTGACGCGGCATGAACGGGGCGCCGAAGCAGGTCGAGAATGTCGCTTCCGGCTCGGTGACGCCAATCTCGGTCCCGGCAACCTTCGCCGTGTATCCTGAAAGGAAATAATACATTGCCTGTTCGGGTGTGAGCTTGGCGATCGGGGGCAGAACGCCAAATGCGTCCGCTGTCAGCATGATCACGTTCGCAGGCGGCGGCCCCATGCTCTCATGCGAGGCATTGGGGATGAAATTGAGCGGATAGGCACCGCGGCTGTTTTCGGCGAGCATAGGATCGTCGAGGTCGAGCGCCCGCGTTTCCGGATCCATCACCACGTTTTCAAGGATAGTCCCGAACCGCTTTGTGGTCGCAAAGATTTCTGGCTCCGCTTCTTCAGATAGCCTGATCATCTTGGCGTAGCAGCCACCTTCGAAATTGAAGACGGCCGTGTTGGACCAACCATGCTCATCATCCCCGATCAGGGTGCGGCAAGCATCTGCTGACAGAGTCGTCTTGCCCGTGCCCGACAGGCCGAAGAAGATCGCGGTATCGCCGCCGGGGCCGATGTTAGCCGAACAATGCATCGGCATTACATCCTGCTGTGGCAGGACAAAGTTGAGAACGGTGAATACGGCCTTTTTCAGTTCGCCAGCATAGGCGGTGCCGCCGATTAGAATGATGCGATGCATGAAGTCGATCGCAACGACCGTTTCCGAGCGACAGCCATGACGTTCAGGATCAGCACGAAAACTTGGCAAGTCGATCAGCGTGTAATCGGCGCTAAATTGCCGCAGGTCGTCATCGGTTGGGCGCACCAGCATGGTGCGGGCGAAAGCCGCGTGCCAGGCAAGCTCGGTGACGACATGAACGCCGACCCGGTGTTTGCGATGCGAACCGCCGAACAGGTCCTGAGTGAAGACATCATCGAGCGAGGCAAGGTGATCAAGAAAGTCCTTGTGCAGCTGTTCGAAGGACTCCCCGTTCATTGGCCTGTTGGTTTCGCCCCACCAAACGTCATCCTTGGTGAGGATGTCACGGACAATGAACCTGTCTTGCGCCGAGCGCCCGGTATGCCTGCCGGTTTTGACCACGAGCGCACCGTCCTCCGACAGCTTCCCCTCCCCGCGGATCAGAGCCATCTCGATGAGTTGCGAGGTATCAAGGTTCTCATGGAGCCGGCCGCCCGAGCGGGCGACCATTTCCATGCGTTTGAACATCAACGTCATTGAAGCTTGGCCTTGGTTTGTGTCTGAATGCGCTTTGGCGGCGGAACCTGATCGTGCTGCGGGCAATCGCAGCTCACTTGAAGCGAAGCGAAAGCCTCGGTCGGCGAAGCCTGTCTCGCCCGCTTGGAAGCTCCTTGCCTGAAGCATCCGTAAGCATGGGCATGGAGCTTTCACGGCTTCCGCTTGCATCGTCGCGATAGGAAGCCTGATTGTCCGGCTTCTCAGCCATCGCAGTAATTCTGCATGCTGCGTATAGAGGCAGCTATCTGGCCCTGACGCCTGTTCCCGCGATCAATGGCGCGAGCGATCTCCGACATCAGCGCTGCCGCCTCAAGGGGTGACAGTCGAGCCTCACCAGAAGTACCATCGGCATTCCGAAATCTCAGGTCGACGCGAAAGCCACTCCCGCCGTCAGCGTCTTGCGACAAGCGAGCATGAACATCTGCAACCGAGCAGCATGGGAGAATCCCGTCACGGGCGTGATGTTTCGGGGCCAAAAAGAATTCACTGAAGAGCATGAGGCCTGTATACAGCATCAGCTTAGATTGTTAAGACTGATATTTGATGTATAAAACATCACGGAGTCGACCATGATCACATCTCAGCAGATGCGGGCAGCGCGCGCCCTTCTCGGCCTCGACCAGCGTCAGCTAGCCGAGCTCGCCGGGCTTTCCCTGCCGACGATCCAGCGCATGGAGTCGTCCGATGGCCAGGTTCGCGGTGTGGTCGACACGCTGGTCAAGGTCATCACAGCGCTTGAAGGTGCGGGCGTCGAACTGCTCGGCGAGAACGCGCCCAGCACCGGTTCGGGGCGCGGCGTGCGCCTGCGCGAAACGACCGCCGGTAAGGCCAAAACGCGCGGACAGTCCATTTTGTATGACAAGGCCGCTGCCGAGGACGCGAGGCCGTGAGCGCCGATGCCTTCACACCCAAGCTGATCACGGTTCTGCGCGAAGGTTATTCGGTTAGCACGCTGAGAGCCGATGCCATTGCCGGGCTCACGGTAGCGATTGTCGCGCTGCCGCTTGCCATGGCGCTCGGGATTGCCAGCGGGGCTTCCCCTGACAAGGGTCTGATAACCGCGGTTATCGCAGGCTTTCTGATTTCAGCGCTAGGCGGGTCCCGGGTCCAGGTAGGCGGGCCGACAGGCGCGTTCGTGGTGGTCATTTTCAACGTCATCGCCCAGCACGGCTATGACGGGCTTCTGATCGCGACTTTTCTGGCAGGCATCATCCTTATCGTGGCCGGTGTGTTCCGCATCGGGCAGATGATCAAATTCATCCCGCACCCCGTCGTAACTGGCTTCACCGCAGGCATCGCGGTTATCATTGCATCGAGCCAAGTGAAGGACTTCCTCGGCCTGTCCATGGCTCAAGTCCCCGCCGAATTCCTGCCCAAATGGCAGGCCTATTTTGCCGCGATGTCGAGCACGAGTTGGACCACGCTCGGTGTTGGCGCAGGCGCGCTTGGCATCATCGTTGGGTTGCGCAAATTCGCCCCCAAACTGCCGGGCTTCCTAATCGCGGTTGTTGCCAGCGCGGTTGCTGTGGCTGTGCTCGGGTTGCCGGTGGATACCGTCGGCTCGCGCTTCCCCGACATTCCGGCGGGATTGCCTATGCCTACTTTTCCCGAGATTTCTCTCGCCAAGATCAGTGCAGTGTTGCCGTCTGCCTTCACTATCGCCTTTCTTGCCGGGATCGAGGCTCTTTTGTCAGCGGTCGTTGCCGACGGAATGACCGGAACCCGGCATCGGTCCAATCAGGAACTGATTGGCCAAGGGGTCGCCAACCTCGGATCCGCGCTGTTCGGCGGCCTGCCGGCAACGGGCGCGATTGCGCGCACGGCGACCAATATCCGGTCCGGAGCCAAGACCCCCGTCGCCGGCATTCTTCACGCGGTGTTCCTGCTGCTCTTCATTCTCTTTGCGACCGACCTCATGGCCTTCGTGCCGATGGCCGCGCTAGCGGCGATCCTGTTCATGGTTGCCTGGGGTATGAGCGAGTATGAGCGATTTATTGCTTTGTTGCGAATGCCCAATGGCGACCGCGCGGTGCTGCTGCTGACCTTTGGCCTGACAGTGATGGTCGACCTGACCGTGGCAATCGGCGTGGGGGTGACGCTGGCATCGCTGCTTTTCATGGCGCGCATGGCCGAAGCGGTCGAGTTCGACTCCGGTGGTGAACAGGACACGGACCGAGACTCTGAAGACGTGCATCAGCGTGATGCCCTGCCCAAGGGGGTCGAAGTGTTCCGCATAACGGGCCCCTTCTTCTTCGGCGTTGCCGGCGAATTGCTCGACACACTTCGCCGAGTTGGTCAGTCGCCGAAGGTCATCATTCTGCGTATGCGGCTCGTGCCGCTGCTGGATGCCAGCGGGGTTCAGGCGCTCGAGGAGTTCATCGAGCAAACCCGAATTGCCGGAGCGCAGATCGTGTTGTCCGGCGTCCGCGCGCAGCCGCAGTCAATGCTTGAGCGGGTTCATCTTGGGCCCGCGTCAGATAAGCTTTTTTATGCTGCCGATTTTGCCAGCGCTCAATTGCTGGCGCGTGGGCTTCTCGATCCACCGGTCTCTGCGTCGACCTGAAAGTCAGCGCGGTCGTTGAGCCCGGGACCCCATCGGACACGAGCATGTTTTGGGAAGGAATCAAGTTGCACAACGTCGTGATATTGTCGGGCGCTCGGACCGCCATTGGGGGCTTTGGCGGCAGCCTCAAGGACGTTGAACCATGGGAACTCGGGCGCATCGTCATTGGCGAAGCGATAAGACGAGCCGGGGCAGACCCGGTCGACGTCGGCCATGTCGTGCTTGGTCAGGTCATACAAAGCGAGCCCCGCGATGCCTACGTCTCTCGCATTGCTGCGATCGCAGCCGGAATTCCGGACAAAACCCCGGCACTGACGCTCAATCGCCTTTGTGGATCGAGCGTTCAGGCCATTATTTCTGCAGCGCAGATGATTGCCCTTGGCGAATGCGACATTGCGGTCGCAGGCGGGGTCGAGAGCATGAGCCAGTCGCCTTATGTTACCAAGTCCATGCGCTGGGGACAGAAGATCGGTGACGCCGCAATGATTGATGCCATGAATGCAGTTCTGACTGATCCGTTCGGTGCAGGCCATATGGGTGTGACCGCCGAAAACGTCGCACGGCTGCACGGCATTACACGCGAGGAGCAGGACGCTTTGGCCCTCGAGAGCCATCGCCGGGCATCGATGGCGCAAAGAGAAGACCGGTTTCGCGATCAGATCGTGCCGGTTGAGATTAAGGCCCGCGGCGGCAATTTCCTCTTCAAGGTCGACGAGCACGTCCGGATTGATGTGTCCCTTTCGGCGCTCGCCGCTCTTAAGCCACTGTTTCGCAGAGACGGTGGCACGGTAACGGCGGGCAACGCCAGCGGGCTAAACGATGCCGGGGCCGCCCTTGTTCTTGCATCTGCAGCGGCGGCTCAGGCCAAAGGCCTAGTGCCGAGAGCGCGCGTGGTTGCTTGGGGTCATGCAGGCGTTGCCCCCGAGCTTATGGGGTTGGGCCCGGTCGAAGCAGTTCCCATCGCGCTCAAACGGGCTGGGCTGTCGCTCGATCAGATCGATGTGATTGAAGCAAACGAAGCCTTTGCAGCCCAAGCCTGCGCTGTGGCAAAACTGCTTGGCTTTCTGCCTGACAAGGTCAACCCGAACGGCAGTGGGATCGGACTTGGGCACCCGGTGGGGGCAACAGGTGCGATTATCACGATCAAGCTGCTTTATGAGCTGGAGCGCATTGGCGGGCGCTATGGTCTTGTGACAATGTGCATCGGTGGAGGGCAAGGCATTGCCCTGATCATCGAACGCCTGAACAGCGATTTCTGAAACGGGATACCCTATGACGCTGTCCAACATTCGCAAGCCCACGCCCTTGGCCATGGACCGGGCACAGCGCGCACTGGTGCCTCTGGCGGCAGCCCTGAGCGGAATTGCCGGCATGATCAATGCAATCGGCTTTCTGGCGTTTGGCGCTGTGTTCCTCGCCTCGCCCAATGCCAATGCCACAGTCCTCGGTGCAAATCGGCCGGATCTGACATCTGTTTCCCTCTTTGCTGGAGGCATGATCGTGAGCTTTCTGGCTGGCGTGATAGGCGTGACCCTGGCAACGCACCGTGCAACGCAGTTCAAGCGCAGCCTTGTGCTGGCATTGGCTACTTTGCTTTTAGCGGCCGCTTACCTTGCCTTTACCGCTGGATTTGCTTGGATACCTGCCATTCTCCTCGCAGGAGCCATGGGCGGGATCCATTGCGTTTTCGAGCGCGATACGGTCATTTTCCAGGAGGCTCTGTCGCCTTCAGCCCAGCTTATCCGCTTCGGTGAAGCACTCGCGGGAGGCTCTCATGGAGGCAGGACGGGGAGGCTCGGCCTGCATGGTTCGCTCTGGCTCGCCTTTGCTGCTGGTGGTTTCGTGGGAGCTGCCAGTTGGTTCGGCCTTGGTGCCCACGCATTTCTTGCCGCTGCAGCGGTCGCAGCGATTCTTATCGCAAGAACCTGGCTGATCGAGCAAAATTTGCCTGAGGCTGGATCGGGCAGTTGAGCTTCATGGAGAAAATGATGAGCGACGACGACTATGTTTATGACGAGGTAACCGGTGAATGGATGTCAGCGCTGGCGCTTTCGGAACGGCAAGCAGCAGAGGACAGCATCGTGGTGCGCGATGCTGTGGGCAATGTCTTGGCTGACGGCGATCAGGTCACGTTGATCAAAGACCTTGAGGTGAAAGGCGCAGGTCAGACCCTCAAACGCGGCACTCTCATCAAGTCGATCAGGCTGACAGACGACCCTCAGGAGATCGACTGTCGCTATGACGGGATCAAGGGTTTGGTGCTTCGCGCCGAGTTTGTCCGTAAGCGGAGCTGAAGCATCTCCGCCCCGATTGCGACCATCCGACGACCAATGTGATATTAGAAATTGGCGCACTTCGCGAGCGCCAACGCATCCTTCATGTCGTCCCAAGATTACGGTGGTGTTTCCGATCTTTGTCCCAGCAGGATCGGCACCGCTGACGGGTTACCAGTTGACTGCAAATCATATCAGGTTGAGCCACTTCATTCTGTGGGGGGTCACATGACGCAGGCTTGGCTGTGAACCATTCGTCCTTGAGCTAAACACATAGCTTTAGCTGCCGACATTCTTAGAAGGCGACAAAGCGGAACTTCGCTTTCCCGTAAGCGGTGTCGCAAGCCCACCTTGCGCGGGTGATCTGAAGCGCCGAGTTTGCGCGCCCTGATGTTGGGTGAGGCGCTGCTCCTATGATAATCTCTGGTGATGATCCTGTGAGCAAGGGTGCTCGGCGGTTCGAGGTATTCACTGGCGCTGGCAAGCGCCGCGACTGGTCCGACGCGGAGAAGGCGTCGATTGTCGCGGTAATCACTGCTCTTCGAGCATCACGATGATCGGCCCGGCGCCCGGCGCGAAGGTGATGGTGGCAACCCGGCCCGTGGATTTCCGCAAGGGAGCGGACTCGCTCGCCGCGCTGGTGGCGGCCGAGTATGGCGGCAAGCCCTATTCCGGCGTGATCTATGTCTTCCGCGCCAAGCGCGCAGACCGGGTCAAGCTCGTCTGGTGGGATGGGACAGGCCTGTGCCTCATGGCCAAGAGGCTGGAGCAAGGCGCCTTCAAGTGGCCGCGGATTCAGGAAGGCGTGATGCGACTGACCGCTGCCCAACTGGGCGCTTTGCTGGAGGGTCTGGACTGGCGCCGCGTGCATGGCGGACGCCGTCCGATCGCGCCTCAGATTGCCGCTTGACGGGGTGGGCGCGGACTGATTCCGTGCGCTCATGCTCCTCGAAGCGGACCTTCCCGATGACGTCGATGGCTTGCGCGCGCTCGTCCTCGAACAGGCCCATGAGTTGGATCTTCTCAAGGTTTTCCAGGCCGAGAACGAGCGCCTGCAGGCGATCATTGATGCGCTGATGCGTCATCGTTTTGGCCGCCAGTCTGAACAGCTCGATGCGGACCAGTTCGAGCTGGCGCTCGAGGAAGTTGAGGCCGCACTCTCGCAGGCCGAGCTCGCCAGGAACAAGGCAAGCAAGGCTCCCAGCGAACGGCCGCGCAAGACTAACCGCGGTGCGCTGCCAGCGCATCTCGAACGGATCGAGCAGGTCGTCGATGTCGAGGATAAGACCTGCCCCTGTTGCAGCGGAACGCTTCATCAGATCGGCGAGGATGTGGCCGAGCGCCTCGATGTCGTCCCCACCACCTTCCGCGTGCAGGTCACCCGCCGTCCGCGCTACGGCTGCCGCGCGTGCGAGAGCACGGTCGTGCAGGCTCCGGCGCCTGCACGGATCGTCGAAGGTGGCATCCCGACCGAGGCGCTGATCGCGCAGGTGCTGGTATCCAAGTATGCCGACCACCTGCCGCTCTATCGACAGGCGCAGATCGATGCCCGTCAGGGCATCCAGCTGGATCGCTCCACCCTGGCAGACTGGGTCGGAAGGGCGGCCTGGTATCTTCGGCCTTTGCGGGACCAAATCCTCGAGCGATTGCGACGATCCGAGCGCTTGTTCGCCGATGAAACCACCGCGCCTGTGCTCGAGCCCGGGCGCAAGCGAACCAAGACCGGCCAGATCTGGGCCTATGCCTGCGATGATCGGCCATGGGGCGGCAGTGACCCACCGATGGTCGCCTATGTCTATGCCGCCGATCGCAAGGCCGCGCGGCCCGAGGCGCATCTCCAGGGCTTTGCAGGCATCCTGCAGGTCGATGGCTATAGGGCTTACACCGCTCTTGCCCGTCGTCACCAGCAGATCCGGCTCGCGTTCTGCTGGGCGCACGTGCGCCGCAAGTTCTACGAGCTAGCCGATAGCTCGCCCGTGGCCGCCGACGTGCTGCGCCACATCGCATCGCTCTACGCCGTCGAAGACGAGATCCGCGGGCTTCCTGCTGACGAGCGCCGCGACGCCCGCGACCAGCGCAGCCGCCCGATCGTCGACGACCTCTACAGGTTCCTCGAAGCACGCGGCCGGCAGGTCAGCGCCAAGGCCAAGCTCGGCGAAGCGATCAGCTACGCCCTCAAACGCTGGGACGGCCTCATCCGCTTTCTCGACGATGGTCGCATTGATCTCGACAACAACGCCGTCGAACGCGCCATCCGGCCGCTCGCCCTCAACCGCAAGAATGCCCTGTTCGCAGGCTCCGACGAGGGCGGCGATAACTGGGCGGTGATCGCCACGCTGATCGAGAACTGCAAGCTCATCGGCATCAACCCGCACACATGGCTGACCGCAACGCTCACAAGCCTCGCCAACGGTCACCCGGCATCGCGGATCGATGAGCTCCTGCCGCACGGCCACGTGGCCTGAAAACACCGCTTACGACCAAGCCAGCATCGGCCATAAACCGGGCGGGCGGGCGATCCCGAAAGCGGTCTTGCGGCTTCGCCACGGCCTTGAAAAATTCCTGCCCGTCAGGTTCCGACCCCATAGCGGACATCGTTCAGCCGCGGTTGAGATATTCCATCGGATGATCTAATTTTTGAATGACTATCCGCCAGACGCTAGGCCTTATGGCAACCCGGCGATCCCGGTCACCAAGGTAGTGTAATTAATGCGGGAGTGATGAATGTGTTGAGGATATTCGCTCTTATTGTATTGTTGTTTACTACGACAAGTTGTTCCAGTCTCGGTTCCATATTTTTTTCGAATAAATTCAGCCAAGATATACATATAACTTATCGAAAAGAGCTCATAACTCTCACACCATCAAGCCAATCCGAACTTTTTCGTCGCGCCAGCAATCCAATCCCCATGTCAGTAGCTGTAGGCGATTGCAAATATGACTATGATGAAAAGCGATTCTTCGATGCTGTCTCAGCTAGAGACTTAGAGAAGTTCGACAGGCGGGTTCGTTTCGTTTTGGAAATCGCAATCCATCCAGATGGTGAGGTTCGATTGTACCAATTTAATCCTGATACCCGCGCGAGAATCTTTGAGATCCAACCGGCGGGCTACCGGATTACGCCAATCAACAAGGGTGGGGAAGCGGAATGCTAGAGCCAGTAGCCTAGCGCTTGACCGGTTGACGTGTCTCCTATCTGCACTGCCAGCCAACATCAGACCGTGCGGGTCTCGTGTTTTCCGCCTTGCTCAGATGATGAACCCGACATTCCGAAATCCACCTACTTCCGGTCATTCGCCACCCTGACACCTCTTGCCACAAGCGGTCATATCATCGGCTTTATATTTGATCCCGATCAAGGACAGGGCGATGCGGAAGGCGCATAAGGACATCATGATCCACCCCCCCTTTCGCCTCCTCGCTCTCATCACCGCTCCGCTGCTGGCGCTCACAGCCTGTCAGACGCCGGGGTCCGAGAACCCGCCGCCGATGACGGGCAAGCCCACCTCGCCCTCGTTCGACACGCGCGCGCCGGCCTTTGTCGAGGCGGCCTGCGGGAGCTGCCATGCGGTCGAGCCGCCGTTCCTGTCGCCCAACCCTGCGGCGCCCAGCTTTGCCTCGATCGCCAACCGGCGGGGGCTTTCCGAACGCTCGCTCGCCGATTGGCTGGCGGAGGCGCACAATTATCCCGAAGATATGGATTTCACCCTCACCCGTCCACAGATCGACCAGATTGCGCGCTACATGGTGAGCTTGCGCAAGGCCGGATACGTCCCCGACGAGTGACTTTCCTACAGGGACGGCCGGGGGTTAGGGTCTTCACCCAAACCCGCACCCATTCGTCCTGAGCCTGTCGAAGGACTGTCTTTTTCCGGCGCCTCGCACCCGATTGCACATGTGAAGGACGGCCCTTCGACAGGCTCAGGGAGAACGGGTGGGGCCAGTCTTGGCCGAACCGCTCTTTGTCATCGTCAGCCTGCCCCCTGATCCGCTCAAGGGAAGGGTTTTCGCTTTCTGGACAGTGTCTCACCTGTCTCCAACGTCAGGAAACAGGGAGCCAAGCTGAACGCTTACAACCGCTCTTCCATCAATTTCAGCATATCGGCTTCGGGCCGCGGGCCGTAATGCGCGATCACTTCGGATGCGCAGATCGCTCCGCGCTTCAGGCACTGCGCCAAAGGCTCGCCCTTGGCATAGCCCGACAGGAAGCCCGCCGCGAACTGGTCGCCCGCGCCAGTGGTGTCGACGACCTTGGCAACCGGCTCGGCCGCGACTTCGGCGCGCTCGCCATGCGCAATCGCGACTGCGCCCTTTTCGCTGCGGGTCGCAACCAGCACCGGCACCTTGCCCGCCACCGCCGCGAGGCCGGTTTCGAAGTCGTCCTCGCCCGTCAGCGTCGCAAGTTCGCTTTCATTGACGAACAGAATGTCGATCACGCCTTCGTCGATCATGGCGCGGAAATCGTCGCCGTGGCGGGCGATCACGAAGCTTTCCGATGCGGTGAACGCGATCTTGCGGCCTGCCTCGCGCGCGACCTCGATGGCGCGGCGCATGGCGCGGCGGGGCTCTTCGGGATCCCACAGATAGCCTTCGAGATAGAGGATCGCGCCGCTGGCGATCAGGTCTTCATCCAGCGCGGCAGCCGGGAGAAACTGGCCGGCGCCAAGGAAGGTGTTCATCGTACGCTCCCCATCGGGGGTGACGAAAATGAGCACGCGGCCGGTGGCCGGTTCGGCTTCGGCATTGCTGGTCGGCCGCGCCGGGATATCGAAATCGATGCCCGTGGCGCGCATGTCGTGGCGGAACACCGTGCCAAGCTGATCATCGGCAACCTGGCCGATGAAGGCGCATTCGAGGCCGAGCGTGGCAAGACCCGCCAGCGTGTTGGCCGCCGAACCGCCGGAGATCTCGCGCGCAGGCGGCATGGCTTCATAAAGCTCGTCCGCCCGTGCCTCGTCGATCAGGGTCATGCCGCCGCGGTTGAGTTGCAGCTCTTCGATCAGTTCCTCCGTGCAGGCGGCGATCACGTCGACCACGGCGTTGCCGATGGCGATGACATCGTAACGGGGCGGGTTGGTTTCGGGCACAGGCACGTCCTTAAGCAGAGGATTGGCTTGAATGGGGGTTCGACGCGCGCCTAGCGGCCTTCATCGCATCCGCCAAGTCATCTGTGCGCGCGGCAAGATCCCTGCGTTGACTTCGCGGCACCGTCACCCCAACGGACACACGATGTCTGCCGTTCCTGCCGCCATAGTGAAAGCCTTCGGCCAATTGGGCGATCGCGCCGTCATGGCCGTGCTGCTGAAGAGCGTCATCGTCACGCTGGTGCTGTTCGCAGGGCTTGGCGTCGGCCTCTATTATGCGCTGGCTGAGGCGGGCCAGCGGGTTGGTATTGGCGATGGATGGGCGGGCCTGGCCACGGTGCTGCTGGTGCCGATTGTGATGTGGCTGTTGTTCCGGATCGTCGCGTTGGCGGTGCTGCAGTTCTTCGCGGACGCCATCGTGGTGGCGGTCGAGGCGCGGCATTATCCTGCGCTGGCACAGCGGGCGCGGCCCCTGCCCTTTGCGCGGGAGATATCGGTTGCGACAAAAGGCTTGCTGCGGGCGCTGGGCTATAACCTGCTGGCGCTTCCGCTTGCGGCGGTGCTGGTGTTTACCGCAATCGGCCCGGCGGTGGTGTTTCTGGCCGTGAATGCCGTGCTGCTCGGGCGTGAATTCACCGACATGGCGTGGCTGCGCCATGGGCAAGGGGCAGGCGATGTGAACCCTGCGCCTCGAAGCGAGCGCGTGCTGCTGGGCGCGGCGGTTGCCGGGATGATGCTTGTGCCGTTCCTGAACCTGATCGCACCGGTGATCGGCGCAGCGGCGGGCACGCATCTGGTGCTGCGGCGCCTTGAAGCCGCGGAAACTGCGCGATGAAGGGCGCCGCACTCCCGCTTGCGGCGATCGCGCTGTTGCTCGGGGCCTGTGCCGGCGCAAGCAAACCGGCACCGGGGCGTCCGGCAGCTTCTGGGCAACCGGGCAGTTCCTCCGTGGTGCGCGTGCCACAGGTCATGGCGGCGCAAGGGCTCGAAGGCGTCATCGGCGCCTCGCCTCGAGCATTGCTGCAGCGGTTCGGCACGCCGCGCATTGACCTGGTGGAAGGGGACGCGCGCAAATTGCAGTTCGCGGGTGCGTCCTGCGTGCTCGATATCTTCATCTATCCCGTTGCCGCCGCAGCGGAACCGACAGCCACCCATGTCATGGCTCGGCTTCGCGCAGGCGGGGCACCGGCTGAACCCAGAGCCTGCATCCGCAAGGTCGAACGCCAAAGGTCAGTTCGGTAACGCGGTCTTAAGCCTGTCCGTGCCATGTCCTGCCCGCAATCTTACGGGGATGTGACGTCGAATGACCACGCAATTCATCACCATCGCCAGGTCCGCTTCGGCCGACGGGCAGATCACCGCAGACGAACTGCTTGCGCTGCGCCGCGAAGGCTGGGGCGATGGCGTCATCACCCGCGCCGAGGCCGAGGCGCTGTTCGACCTCAACCGCGCGCTGAAGGAACGCAGCCCGGAATGGTGCGACTTCTTCGTGGAGGCGATCGGCGAGTTCGTGCTGAACGGCACCCCGCCCCGCCTGCAATGCAATGACGAAGATGCCGAATGGCTGATCGCTCAGGTGGAAGCTGACGGCGCGGTCGAAAGCATGGCCGAACTGGAAGCGATGGTGCGCATCCTCGAACGCGCGGAAAACACGCCCGACAGCCTCAAGACCTACGTGCTGAATGTGGTCGAGCGCGAAGTGCTGACTGGCACCGGCCCCACCCGCTGCGGCGGGCAACTGTCGGCGACGCACATCAGCGCCGCCGAATGCCGCATCATCCGCCGCGTGATCTGGGCGGCCGGCGGCCACGGCCCGGCAGCGGTGACGCGCTTCGATGCCGAAATGCTGTTCCGGTTGAAGGACGCGACCCTTGCCGATGAAAACGCCGCTGAATGGGACGGCCTGTTCATCGACGGCGTGGCGAATTACCTGAAGGGCTTCACGCTCCAGAACGCGCAGCTCAGTCATCAGCGCAAACGCGAACTGGAGAGCTTTATTGCCGAAAGCAGCGCCAACGTGGGCCGTTTCATGAGCCGCGTGGCCCGCGAAGCGCCGCAGGTGTTCGACCACTTCGGCAAGGTGTTCGGCAAGAAGACGGCATCGGCATCTGGCTACGCGACACTCGCAGCCTCAGGCGAAGCAATCACCGACTATGAGAGCGAGTGGCTTGAAAAGATGATTGCTGCCGACGGCGAAACCGACGATCTCGAAAGCCGTCTGATCGCCCGGCTGGCCGCCGAAGATTGAAAGCCTAGTTGCCGAATTCGAGCGGGGCAGCCGCACCGCCCTGCAAGGGTTGCGGTCCGCGCGGGGGAATGGCCGGCACGGGAAGTCCGGCTTCAGGCGGTTTGCGGTGCAATGTCTGGCCGCGGCGGCGCATGAAAGCACCAAGCGACGTGGCACCGGGGCGCTGATGAATGTCAGCCTTCGGCCTATGACGGCCCACAGCAATGGCTTGCACCGCTGCAATCACGAGTAGTCCGACCCCGCCGGCGATCCGACCGAGATTGTCGAGAATGTCACCATGATCCGAGTCTCTGTCTGACATGGCGCACTCTATACCATGAAGCTCTCGCCGCAGCCACAGGCACCCTTGGCGTTCGGATTCTCGAACACAAAGCCCGCCGTGAAATCATCCTCGCGCCAGTCCATGACGCTGCCGATCAGGTAGAGCACGCTGGCGCCGTCGATGTAGAATACGCCGCCGGGGGTGACGATCTTTTCGTCGAACTTGGCTTCGCTGGTGACGTAATCGACCGAATAGGCAAGGCCCGAACAACCCCGGCGCGGGGTCGACAGCTTCACGCCGATCGCGTCTTCGGGGGCCTTGCCCATCAAGTCCGCAATCCGTGCCTCGGCGGAGGGCGTGAGGATCACTGCGGCTTTGGGCGCGGGACGGGTTGTTGTGGCGGTATCGGTCATCACAGCATCCCCAGTTCGAGCCGCGCTTCGTCGCTCATCTTGTGCGGGCCCCAGGCCGGTTCCCACACCAGCACGACCTCGGCATCGCGGATGCCCGGCACGCTGGCGACGCGCAGTTCGATTTCGCCCGGCATCGATTCGGCGACGGGGCAGTGCGGCGTGGTCAGTGTCATGGTGACGGTGGCATCGCGGTCGTCATCGACCTCGACCCCGTAGATCAGGCCGAGATCGTAGATGTTCACCGGGATTTCCGGGTCGAAGATTTCGCGCAGGGCGGCGATCACATCGGCCTGAAGATCGCTGCCCTCACCGCCAACAGCGGCCTCGCCAGTCTTGGCAGCAAGAAAGCCTTCGAGATAGTCGCGATTGCGCGGCGCTTCGGATGCGATGTCCGGGTCCACGGCATCAGCCACGCGGGCGCGGGGCGGCTTGGTCATGTCGGTCTGGTTGGTTGAGCTGTCCATCGCTCTCATCCTTTTCCAAAAATCTTGCGGGTGCGGGCGATCCCGGCGAGCAGCGCGTCAACATCGGCCTCGGTCGAATAGAGCCCGAAGCTGGCGCGCGCGGTGGCGGGGACGCCCAGGTAATCCATCAGCGGCTGGGCACAGTGATGCCCGGCACGAATCGCGACGTTCGCTTCATCAAGAATGGTGCCGAGGTCATGCGGGTGAATGTCACCCACCGCGAAGCTGACAATCCCGGCGCTGTCGGCGGGGCCGAACAGCGTCACGTCATTCATCGCGCCAAGCTCGCGCCGCAGACGGGCGACGAGCGCTTTTTCATGCGCGTGAATACGCTCGGTGCCGATGGCGCTCACGTAATCGGCGGCAGCGGCAAAAGCGATGGCCTCGGCGATCGCGGGCGTCCCGGCCTCGAACCGCTGCGGTGCAGGGGCATAGGTGGTGCCGGCAAACGTGACGCGGTCAATCATCGCGCCGCCGCCTTGATAGGGAGGCATATCGGCAAGGATATCGGCCTTGGCCCACAACGCACCGATCCCGGTCGGGCCGTAAAGCTTGTGTGCGCCGAACACGAAGAAATCGCAGTCCAGCGCGGCGACATCCACGCCCATGTGGGGGGCCGACTGGCACCCATCGAGCAGCAGCTTCGCGCCAACCCTGTGCGCCAGCGAAGCGGCACGGACTGCGTCGAGCACGCTGCCGACCACGTTGGAGACATGGCCGAAAGCCACCAGCTTGTGCGCTTCGGTCAGCATCGCTTCGGCGGCGTCCAGATCAATCTGGTGATCGTCGGTCAGCGGGCACACGTCGATCACCGCGCCGGTCTCGGCCGCAATCATCTGCCACGGAACGATGTTGGAGTGGTGCTCCAGTTGCGACAGCAGGATACGGTCGCCCGCCCTGAGATTCGCGCGGCCCCAGGTCTCGGCGACGAGATTGATCGCCTCGGTCGCGCCGCGGGTGAAGATCAGCTCGTCTTCATGCCCACCGATGAACTGCGCAACCGTGCGCCGCGCGGCCTCATAAGCCTGAGTCATCTCCGCCGAGCGGGCGTAGACCCCGCGGTGAACAGTGGCGTAATCCTCGCCCATGGCTCGCCCCATCGCGTCGATCACGGCACGTGGTTTCTGCGCCGTGGCGGCGGTATCGAGGTAGTGCCAAGGCTTGCCCCCCGCGGTGAGCAGGCCGGGGAACTCGGAGGTGAACTCCCGCGCGATGGTGACAGGTGCGTTCATAGCTGTGCGCCTTCCAGCGCTGACAGCGCCGCATTGAGCAGCGCCTCGCGCTCCCCTTCGTCATCCAGCGACACGAAGGCATCGCCGATGAAGGCCTGCACCAGCAGCCGCTGGGCGGTGGCCGGATCAAGCCCGCGCGCCATCATGTAGAAGCGCGCTGCCTCGTCGAGTTCGCCAACCGTCGCGCCGTGCGCGCACTTCACATCGTCGGCGAAGATTTCGAGCTGCGGGACGGCGTTGGCGCTGGCGCCAGCTTCCAGCAGCAGCCCCTTGAAATCCTGCGCGGCGTCGGTCTTCTGCGCGTGGCGCGCGACCTTGATTTCGCCGAGGAAATTGCCGGTGCCGGTGTTCCAGTGCACCGCACGGATGGTCTGGTTGCTGGTCGCCTCAGGCTCGGCATGGACCACCTGCGTCACGACTTCGCGGGTTACGCCCGCGCCGCCGCCGATGGTGACACCGCCACATTCGAAATGCGCACCCCTGGCGAGCCGCACTTCGATCTCGACGCGGGTATAGTCCTGCCCGGCATTGGTGACGAAGAACGCGGCGCGCGCCCCTTCGCCCAGAGTTACGCGAAAGCGATGCAGTTCCGGCGCATCACTGCCGACGATCAGGCAGCGCGTCACGCTCTCGCCCGCGTCCACATCAATCGCCTGCCACAGGTCAAGTGCTGCGACACCAAGCCGCGCGACGCCATCCATATCGGCATAGCGCCACGCTTCATCGCGTCGGGTAGGGAGCGTGGCGGTGCTCATGTCCGCTTGCTCCGGCGCGCTGCGACCAAGGCGGCAATCCCGGCCTCGCGCCGGGCAGCAAGGCAATCGCCGATGCCGGCATCGTTCAGCAAGGCATCGGCCTGGCGGTTCATTTCGTCCTTCGGCAGCTTGCTCTTTTCGAGAGCGGCGAAACGCGGCACGATAGGCGTGAAGCATTGCACCATCGCATCGCATCCGATGGCATCAATCGCCTTGTCGCCCGTGGAACGCTTGGTCTTGCAACTGACCGCGCCCTTGCGCAGCTTCATGTTTCCGCGCCAATCGCGCAGCTTGCTGCCCATCACGACGATTTCGTTGTCAACCCGAGGCTGCGCCGCAGGTGCAGCCGCGGCGAGCGCGAATGTGGCGACAATCAGGCTCATGCCATCACCGAATCATAGCCCTCGGCCTCAAGCCGCAGCGCAAGTTCCGGCCCGCCGGTTTCGACGATCCGGCCATCGGCCAGAATGCTGACCTTGTCCGGCGTCACCACATCGAGCAGGCGCTGGTAGTGCGTGATCAGCAAGACCGCCTTGTTGGGGGACCGCATGATCGCGTTGATCCCTGCGCCCACGATCCGCAGCGCATCAATATCGAGGCCTGAATCGGTTTCATCGAGCAGCGCAAACGACGGATCGAGAATGCCCATCTGGACCATTTCGGCGCGCTTCTTCTCGCCGCCCGAAAAGCCGACGTTCACCTGCCGTTTGAGCATGTCCATGTCCATTTGCAGCAAGCCCGCCCGGTCCTTGGCCAGCTTCAGGAATTCCCCGCCAGACAGCGGTTCTTCCCCGCGCTGGCGGCGTTGCGAATTCAGGGCTTCCCGCAGAAACTGCACATTGGAGACGCCGGGGATTTCGACCGGGTATTGAAAGCCGAGGAATAGCCCGGCGGCGGCGCGTTCATGCGGTGCGAGCGCCAGCAGATCCTGCCCGCGAAACGCCACACTGCCGCCGGTCACTTCGTAACCCGGCTTGCCGCCCAGCACATTGGAAAGCGTCGATTTGCCCGCGCCGTTCGGCCCCATGATTGCATGGATTTCGCCTGCAGGAACATGCAGCGTCAGCCCCTTGAGGATTTCTGTGTCGCCAATCCTGGCGTGCAGATCGGTGATGGTCAGCATGATTATCCGTCCTTGTTTGTTTTGCTGGGCGCTGGCGCGGTCGCGTCGGTGCGCGCCTTGACCACGCTGGCATCGCGCAGCTCGATCACCAGTCCCTTGGGCCGGGTGGCTTCATAGGCATCCGTTGCCGCCGCAGCTCCGGCCATGCGCGAAGTGAATTGCTGGTCGAGGTCACGACCGCGCGCGACGTGAATCTTGCCGACATTGTCGAACAGGCGGTCAATTTCGGCGGGGCTGAGTTTGGTCTTGGCGTTCGCCAAAATCTCATTGGATTGCGCGATGGCCGTGGTCCGCGTCGCGCTGCAGCGCGCCAGATCGCCGGCGTGCTGGTCGGCGAAATTGGCGGTGCCGTTGATGCGCCGGTTGGCGAGCGTCAGACAGCGGCGGTAATCCGCCACATAGGGCTGGATCAGGCGCGGATATTCGACACTCCATGTTTCCGGATTGTCGTTCTTGATCGCCACAGCGGATTCGCCGACCGCTTGCAGGGCGAGAAGAGGGGCGATGACAGTGGCGAACATCATGGGCGGCTCCGGGGTTTCTGGGTTTCGTTGCGCGGGTTGGAGCGTTCGCCATCACGCGATTTGGGGCGGTCGTAGCCTTGGTTCGGGTTCGCCGCCTTGTGTGCGCGGGCGGCGGCTTTGCGCTCGGCGATCCGGTCGCGCATCACCTGCGTAAGTTGCTTCAGCACCCCGTCGATGTCGGTGAGGATGTCGCTCGCCGCGATCCGCATCACTTTGATGCCGACACTTTCGAGGCTCTTGTCGCGGCGCTTGGCGAGGGCATCGTTCTGCCCCTCCTCGTCAATCGCAAGCGCGAGGCCGAGGTTGTGGCAGTTGAAATCGACAATCGCGGAGCCGACCACCGCGAAGCGCTTGAAGGTGTAACGGCCCAGATCGGCATGAGCGAACTTCTCCGCCAGCGCCTTGTGCGCCTCGGTCGAATGCCGCCGCATCTCGCGCGCCTGATCGTGGAGCGCATCGAGCCGCGAATCCGAAATCTCCCACCCACGGCCCTTCTTCTTGAGCGCGGGGGCTTCGGTGGAGGAGGCGGCCTCGGGGTTGAGGGCGAGGGTTTTGCGGGTGGTCATTTAACATTGCCTGACTGGTAGCGGAGCCGCTTCGCAAATATCCGGCTCTGATCATCGATGAATTTTGCGCGTTCAGTCGCGGTCATGTCATTCGGCATGAAATTTGCGCACGCCACGTAGATTTCTTCAGCTAGCTTGCGAGAGTCGTTCTTGCTCAGCCTGTCCGTTATGCTTGCCATCCGCGTTTCGGCTGCATGGCCGATACATTTCTGGTGGTCGATAAGCCAAGGCGCAGGCGCCTCCGCATAAGATGCGAATGATACCATGAACAAAGCGGAAGCTAAAACTGTGCGGATCACACTACGCTACCCTCAAGCGAAATCGCGCGTTCGTCACCCTGAACTTGTTTCAGCATCCATTCCGCCGCACGCGCCGCCGGCGCATGAGGCGGGATGGATGCTGAAACGAGTTCAGGGTGACGGGTGTGGCGGGCGTTAATCATCCAACCGAACCTTCCAGCGAAATCGCCAGCAGCTTCTGCGCCTCCACAGCAAACTCCATCGGCAGCTCTTTCAGCACGTCCTTGGCAAAGCCGTTGACGATCAGCGCCACGGCTTCCTCTTCGCCCAAGCCCCGCTGCATCGCGTAGAACAGCTGTTCGTCGCTGATCTTGGAGGTGGTCGCCTCATGCTCGATCTGCGCGCTGGGGTTCTTGACCTCGATATAGGGCACAGTGTGCGCGCCGCATTGATCGCCGAGCAGCAGGCTGTCGCACTGGGTGAAGTTGCGCACGCCGCTCGCGGTCGGCCCGACGCGGACGAGGCCGCGGTAGGTGTTCGACGATTTGCCCGCCGAAATCCCCTTGGAGATGATCGTCGAGCGGCTGTTCTTGCCGTTGTGGATCATCTTGGTGCCGGTGTCGGCCTGCTGGAAATTGTTGGTGACCGCGACCGAGTAGAACTCGCCCACGCTATCCTCGCCATTCAGCACGCAGGAGGGATACTTCCACGTCACCGCAGAGCCGGTTTCGACCTGCGTCCAGCTGACCTTGCTCCGGTCGCCCTGACACAGCGCGCGCTTGGTGACGAAGTTGTAGATCCCGCCCTTGCCCTCGGCATTGCCGGGATACCAGTTCTGCACGGTCGAATACTTGATCTCGGCATCGTCCATCGCGACCAGTTCGACCACGGCGGCGTGGAGCTGGTTTTCGTCGCGCATCGGCGCGGTGCAACCTTCGAGGTAGCTGACGTAAGCGCCCTTTTCGGCGATGATCAGCGTGCGTTCGAACTGTCCGGTGTTTTCGGCATTGATGCGGAAATAGGTCGAAAGCTCCATCGGGCAGCGCACGCCTTCGGGAATGTAGACGAAGGTGCCATCGGAGAAGACCGCGCAATTGAGCGCCGCAAAGTAGTTATCGCGTACCGGCACGACCTTGCCGAGCCACTTTTTGACGAGGTCGGGATATTCGCGGATCGCCTCGGAAATCGAGAGGAAGATCACGCCTGCACGCAGCAATTCGGCACGGAAGCTGGTGGCGACGCTGACAGAATCGAACACTGCGTCCACGGCAACCTTCTTCGCGCCCTTGACCCCGGCCAGCACTTCCTGCTCGCCCAGCGGGATGCCGAGCTTGTCGTATATGCGCTTGATCTCGGGATCGAGGTCTTCAAGCGAGTCCAGTTCGATCTTCTTCTTGGGCGCGGCGTAATAATAGGCGTCCTGGTAGTCGATCTCGGGATAGCCGACCTTGGCCCAATCGGGCTCGGGCATGGTCTGCCACAGGCGGAAGGCCTTCAGCCGCCATTCGAGCATCCATTCGGGCTCGTTCTTCTTGGCCGAGATGAACCGCACCGTGTCTTCGGTCAGGCCCTTTTCAGCGAATTCGGTCTCGATATCCGACGACCAGCCATGCTCGTAATCGGCGGCCTTGGCCGCGGCTTCGCGGGCTTCAACATCCGTTTCCGGCTTTTCCTGAAGGTCGATACGGTCGCTCATGCCAGTGTTTCCTCGATAAGTGGGAGCGGACGGGCCCCCGATGGCGCGCGCAACTGGGCAAGGGTGATCCCTGCCAGCGCGCCGCGCAGCGCCTGATTGATGATCGGCCAGTGCGGCTTCATGTTGCACCCGGTCTCGAAATCGCAAGGGCTGTGGTCGACGCAGGCGGTCAACGCGATCCGCCCCTCGATCGCCTCGACGATGTCGGCCACCGTGATCGCCGCTGCGGGACGGCCCAGCTGCAAACCACCATGTGCACCGCGGACCGAGCGGAGCAGGCCCGCCGCCGTCAGTTTCGACACCAGCTTCTGCACAGTCGGCACCGGCAGGCCGGTTTCGGCGGCAAGCTCCGCCGCGCTCACCCGCCCGTCACCACAATGCGTGGCGGCCTGGCACATCGTGATGACGGCATAATCGGCAAGGTTTGACAGGCGCATTGCGAACGGTTCTCAATTCAGACGAATTTGATCTGAATTGGAATTAGGAGCATTATGCTCGCATTACAACCGTAAAGCGGGTTCGGCGGCGGGGAAGTCTTTCGGTGGACTGTTGAGCAGGACGCCGGCATCGCCGTGCCCGGCCGGATCGAGCAGGCCGTGCCCGCGATATTTGCTGCGCAATTGCGACGGGGTGCGTCCGGTGTAGCGCCGGATATCGCGGATCAGATGCGCCTGATCGAAATAGGTCGCCATCAGCGCGTCGAACACCTCCTCGCTGATACCGGGCTGCGCCAGCACCATCGCTGCCCGATGCGCCCGGAACCGCTTGAGCACCTGCGCCGGGGCGACCCCGAAAAAGCGGCGGGAGATACGCTGCAACTGGCGGCACGAAAGGCTGACATTGTCATACAGATCGGTCAGCGGCGGATCGAACCCGCTGACCAGCCAGCGCGAAATCGCCTCGACTGCCGCGACATGATCGGGTCGAATGGCATGACGGCCGGAGGCCACCGCCGCTGCCAGAGGGGTGCAGAGCGCGTCAGGCGCGATGCGTCCTTCGGCGCAGGCCAGCGCCGCTGCCTCAAGCGCGGCGATCCGGTCGGGTGCAAGGATTTGCTCTGCCGGTATCAGCCGGTCGTGAACCCTGTCGGCGGGAAGGTTGGCGAGTTTTTGCCACGCAACGTGAGTGAACGACACACCGACTTCCAGAAGCGGCCCTTCCATCACGCATTGGGCGCTGCGCATCTGGGGGGCGTTAAAGGTCACAGTGCCGGTCGTCCCCGTGCTGCCATCGGCATAGGTGAACCGGATCCGGCCGCGCACGACAACCAGCAGCTGAGCCGAATAGGCCGGCACCGTCTCCGGCACCGCCACCTCGTCGGTTTCGATGATGTAGAACGTGTTGATCAACCCGGCCAGATCGGCCGGTGGCGAGATCATTCGTGTGTGAACCGGCAACCCACCTCTGCCCCGAAGGACACCCCCTTTTCGGTATGGCGCGACCATCGTTTGATATAATCGTGCGCCAATGTTGGGCGCTTGTCGAGTCAATCGCTTGTCAACGGGTCAGTTCACGCAAGTTGCGGGCGTCGATCATCTCGGCAAGATAGGGCGTGGTAGAATCGGACAGGCGCGCAGGGGTACGGCCCACGAAATGCGCGATCTCGCGGATCATATGCGACTGATCGAAGAAGGCCTCGGCGATTTCAGCATCATCCTCCATCGACAATTGCGGCGCGGACAACAGCGCCGCTGCGCGCAAGGCGCGATATTTGCGCGCCAGCGCCCGCGGTGTCAGGCCGAAATAGCGTTCGACCAGACGCTGCACCTGACGGGCTGAATAGCCTGCAATTCCGGACAGATCGCCGACTTCGGGATTGAAAGACGCGCCAAGCCATCGGCCCGTTGCCGCAATCAGGTCAAGATGGCGCGGATTGATCGGCTTGACGTTCTGCCCGATGAAGTCGCCCACCGCCAAGGCACAGTCGCGCCCGCTCATCCGCTCTTCGCGGTAGGCCGCGATCAGACTTTGGCCCAACGTATCGATGACGGGACCAAGAACGCTCGCAGCGGGCAACAGCCGGTCACGGCACTGCCCGGCATGAAGGCCAGTCAGCGCCGCCCAGCCGATCGGTGTCAGCGCCGCCCCGAAAGCATGGAACGGCCCGTCGACCAGAATCGGCGTGGCGCGCGAAAGCGGGGTCATCAGGCCCATCATGTGATTGGGATCGCGATGCCCTTGCGCAAACAGCATCTCCCCGGTTCCGTACGGAAAAAAGCAGAGGTTCCCGACTGACGCGGGTTGAATGTCCCGGATCACCGCTTCGTCACAGCGAAAATGGTAGAGCGTCGTGACGAAGGGTGCGATGGCTGCCGGGGGCGCGATGTAATCGACACAGATTAGCGCCGCAGCCGTTAGCTGCCGGTCTGTGGCTGAAATGCCGCTGGCGATTTCGGAAGGCTCAAGGGTGGTGGTCATGATGTCATCGGACGTATGATGCCACATTTGCGTCTTTAGTCAAAAGCAGACCGAAAAAGAGGCGGCGCACCCGAAGGAGCGCCGCCTATTGAAGTTGAGGAACTCATTGCATTGCTGCTCCGAGCCCTTCGGGTCGCGATTGTGCGTTTATACTGCGAATCATCCGCGGGATTGTATGCAAGCGACAACCCCTACCCGGCCACCAAGGGGCGGCTTCTGGCAAGTGTCTGGATAATCGAGATTTACCTGCTGCGGCACCTGTGGCGGCCTGATTGGCTCGACATGCGCCGCATGCTGACTTAACCGCAGTGACGATGCTGTTTAACTTTATCAGACCTGCGCTGTTTGCGCTCGATTCGGAAATGGGTCACCGACTGGCGATCCGCACGCTGGCGGCGTTGCCGGGCCGCTCGCCCGCTGCCGAAGGCGGCGCGCTGGCGGTGGCTGTGGCGGGGCTGAATTTTCCCAATCCGGTTGGCGTGGCGGCAGGCTTCGACAAGGACGCCGAAGTGCCGGACGCGTTGCTGGGGCTGGGCTTCGGCTTCACCGAAGTCGGCTCGATCACACCGCTTGCGCAGGCCGGAAACCCCAAGCCCCGCTTGTTCAGATTGGTGGAAGATCAAGCCGTTATCAACCGCATGGGGTTCAACAACGGGGGCGCGGAGGCGGCGCTTGCACGGCTGCGTGCCCGCGCCGGGCGATCCGGAATCGTCGCTGTGAACATTGGCGCCAACAAGGATTCGGCAGATCGCATTGCCGACTATGCCGTGATGGCACGCAAGATGGCTCCATTTTCGAGCTATCTCTGTGTCAATGTGTCGTCCCCCAACACGCCGGGCCTGCGCGCGCTGCAGGACGAAAACGCGCTCACCGCTCTGATCGATGCCGTGATCGCCGCGCGCGACGAGGCCGTGCCGTCCGCTCCGCCGCCGATCTTCCTCAAGGTTGCCCCCGATCTCACGCCATCCGACATCGACGCCATCGCCCGGATCGCGCTGGACAAGCGGCTCGGCGCGCTGGTGGTATCGAACACCACGATTTCGCGACCCGCGCTGCAATCGCGCCATGCGGGCGAAACCGGCGGTTTGTCCGGCGCGCCGCTCCGCAAGCTCGCCACCCAGCGCCTGCGCGATTTCCGCAAGGCTACGGGGGCTGCAATTCCGCTGGTCGGCGTCGGCGGCATCGCTACTGCGGAGCATGCGTGGGAACGCATCCGGGCAGGGGCCAGCCTTGTGCAGCTTTATTCGGCCATGGTGTATGAAGGCCCCGGCCTTGGTGCGCGGATCGTGCGCGGGCTGGAGGGACTGATGCGGCGCGATGGCTTTGCGAGCATTGCCGAAGCGGTGGGAAGCGAATAGCTACCTTCGACATGCGTTTCTTTGCCGCCCTGATCGTTTCCATAGCACTGGCCTTGCCAGGCTGTGCCTCTACTCAGACCATCGCCGCGGCCGGTACGCCGCCCGTTGCGGCGGGCGCGGTCAGCAGCGCCGATCCGCGCGCGACGGCCGCGGGCGAAGCAATGCTGGCCCAGGGGGGGTCAGCTGTCGACGCGGCGATTGCTGTCATGTTGGCGCTGACCGTGGTCGAACCGCAAAGCTCCGGCATCGGCGGCGGTGGCTTCATGCTGCGCGCAGATGGCAAGAGCGGCGCGCTAACCACGTATGACGGCCGCGAAACCGCGCCTGCGGCCGCAACGCCGGCCCGGTTCCTTGACGAATCCGGCAAGGTGCTGGACCGCGAGACCCGCGTCTTCACGGGCCTGAGCGTAGGAGTGCCGGGCAATGTCGCGCTCGCCGCGAAAGCCCATGCCGATCATGGTACATTGCCGTGGTCTGCGCTGTTCGCACCAGCCATCGCCCTGGCCGAAAACGGCTTCATGATGAACCGGCGGCTCCACGAATCCTTGTCGCAGAACAAGGGCCGCGCGGACAAATCTGACGCCGCAAGGGGGGTATTTTTTGGGGCCGACGGCAATGCTTTGCCCGTCGGCTCGACTGTTACGGTGCCTGCCCTTGCCGCCACGCTCAAGGCTTTGGCAAAGGAAGGCCCGGAAGCGATGTATGGCAGCGCCGCCGCTGCACAACTTGCCGCCTATGTCGCAGGCGCGACCCCGCAGGATGGGCGCATGACCGCTGCCGACATCACCGCCTATACGCCCAAGATCCGCGCGCCGGTCTGCGCGCCGTATCGCACCTACCGCGTATGCGGCATGGGCCCGCCATCTTCGGGCGGGGTCGCTCTGGCGCAGATGCTCGGCCAGCTCGAACGGTTCGATCTTGCCACGCTGGGCCCGCAAAACCCGGTGTTCTGGCACCTGTTCGTCGAAAGTCAGCGCGTGGCCTATGCCGACCGCGAGCTTTACACCGCAGATGCCGATTTCGTCACCGTCCCCGTCGCGGGGCTGGTGGATGCAGACTACATCGCAAGCCGTTCGGCGCTCATTTCGCCCGACACCACACTCGCCGCAGTCGAGGCCGGTGTCCCCCCCGGCGCCCCGCTGGCACGCGGCGACGGACCGGAGGAGCCGGAAAACGGAACGACCCACTTTGCCATCACCGATGCGGCCGGAAATGCCATCAGCTACACCTCCACCATTGAAGGCGCGTTCGGTTCTGGACTGCATTTCGGCGGTTTCTACCTGAACAACGAACTGACCGATTTCACGCTCACCGCCCAAGACAATGGCAAGCCGGTTGCCAACCGGGTGCAAGGCGGCAAGCGGCCCCGTTCCTCGATGGCTCCCACCATCGTCTATGATGCCGACAACCGGATCGTGCTGGTGATCGGCGCAGCCGGTGGCCCGACCATTCCGGTGCAGGTCGCCCGTTCGATCATCGGCGTGGTGGATTTCGGGATGACCGCGTCCGAGGCGCTGGGGATGCCGTTCATCATGAGCTTTGGCGATACCGTGCTGATCGAGGAAGGCTCGGCGCTCGAAGCCATGGAAGCGCAGCTCAAGGCGCTTGGCCATGCCAGCATCCGCAAGGGCGCGCCCCCTCTCAAAGCCAATGCCCTGCGCCGCCGGCCGGATGACACGTGGGAGGTGGCGATCGATCCGCGCCTGATAGGCAAGCTGGTTTATCAGTAGGTTTCGATCGCAACACCCTTCGCCCCGCTTGCCGCTCCGACGAACAGCTTCTAATCTCTTTGCGCACGGGGTCGCACTGAACCCCGAACGATAACTCGAAGGGATCAGGAGCCTTTGCCAGTGCAAGCCCCCACTTTGCCCCCGCTCAAAACGGGCCGCGCCCCCCGTGCAGTCGCCAATTCGGCTGACCACCAGCTGTTGCAGGACATCGACAACGCTCAGAACCTCGTCGAATTGTTTCTCAAACGTGCCGACGAAAAGAGTGATGCCCCGTTCCTCGGCCACAAGACCGGTGGGCAGTGGGTCACGCAAAGCTGGCGTTCGGCGGCCGAGCACGTCTGCCTGATGGCCGAAGCGCTGCGCGGCATGGGGCTGGAAGACGGCGACCGGGTTGCTTTGGTATCGGAAAACCGGCCCGAATGGTGCATCGCCGACCTAGCGATCATGGCGGCAGGCTGCATCACTGTCCCGACATACATCACCAACACCCGCCGCGATCATGCCCACATCCTCGACAATTCAGGTGCGCGTGCGGTGGTCGTCTCCACCGAGAAACTGCTCGCCCCCCTGGTCGGCGCAATCGCGGAAACCGGGCTGGTGGATCATGTCATCGGGATCGACAATCTCAAGCGCCAGCAATCAGGCAGCTTTGAATATCACCGCTGGGCCGAACTTTTGGTCGGCGATGCGGCGGCCGCGCGGGCCGCCGTTGACGCGCGCATTTCCGGTATAGAACGGTCGGAAACCGCGTGCCTGATCTATACCAGTGGCACCGGCGGCGCGCCGCGCGGGGTGATGCAACACCACGGCGCAATCTTGTGTAATGCCGCCGGCGCCGCCGAGGTGCTGATCGAGGATTTCGGTCTCACCGAGGAACGCTTCTTGTCGTTCCTGCCGCTCAGCCACGCCTATGAACATTCGGGCGGGCAATATCTGCCCATCAGCGTCGGCGCGGAAATCTTCTATTGCGAAGGGCTGGATAAGCTTGCCGCAAATATCGAGGAAACCCGGCCGACGTTGATGGTGGTGGTCCCGCGCCTGTTCGAAGTCCTGCGCACCCGGATCATCAAACAGATCGAAAAGCAGGGCAAAGTCGCGGGCTTCATGATGGATAGCGCGCTGAAGATTGCCGAGAAATCCACAAACGGCAAAAAGCGCCTGCGTGACCGGCCGCTCGATCTGCTGGTCGAAAAGACGCTGCGACCCAAGATTCGCGCCAAGTTTGGCGGGCGACTGAAGGCTCTGGTTTCCGGCGGCGCGCCGCTCAATCCCGACGTCGGCAATTTCTTTGACGCAATGGGCCTGACCATGCTGCAAGGCTATGGCCAGACCGAAGCCGGGCCTGTGATCAGCTGCAACCGGCCCAAGGTCGGCCTCAAGATGGACACCGTCGGCCCGCCGCTGCGAGGGGTGGAGGTGCGCGTGGCTGCCGATGGGGAACTGCTGGTGCGCGGCGAGCTGGTTATGCACGGCTATTGGCGCAACGAGGCGGAAACCGCGCGTACGCTGAAACCCGATCCCGATGATCACACGGGCGAACTCTGGCTCCACACCGGCGACATCGGCCATTTCGACAACAAGGGCCGGATCGTCATCACCGATCGCAAGAAGGACATGATCGTCAACGACAAGGGCGACAATATTGCGCCCCAGAAGGTCGAAGGAATGCTGACCTTGCAGCCCGAAATCGCGCAGGCGATGGTGAGCGGGGACAAGCGGCCTTACGTGGTCGGCCTGATCGTGCCTGATGCCGAATGGGCACTGGAATGGGCACGCGCCAATGACGAGAAGTTTGATCTGAAGGCTTTGCAGGAATTGCCCGCGTTCAAGAACGCGGTGCGCGCGGCTGTCGACCGGACGAATGTCGATCTGTCCGTGACCGAAAAGGTCCGCCAGTTCGCCTTCGCGGACGAGGCGTTCAGCATCGAGAACGAGGAAATGACGCCGTCGATGAAGATCCGCCGCCACAAGATTCGCGAGCGGTATCAGGCAAGGGTGGACGGGCTTTACAGGGGTTAGGGGCTAACCCACCACTTCTCGTCACCCCGGACTTGATCCGGGGTTAGGCTTCTTGTTGGCTTTCATGGGCTTTGCCTTCCGAGCCAGCGCCTTGATGTGACCCAGCTGTTGATGCAGCTGCGCCTGGACCTCCTCCAGTTCGGCCAGCACTGTAAGCATCTCGATCCGGCTGAGTTGCCGTGGCGGCAAGCGCGTCTGCGTCTTCCCATCGAATGCCATATGCTGAATCACGACACCATTGCCCGACGCCTTCACCGTTCCGTGCGCCAGGTAGGCGCGCAGTTCGTGGACCTTTTCCCATCGACCGATCCGGGTTTGCGCCATCTTGCCGTGGCCGCCGAAGTCATGGTTGGCGATGCAGGCGCTCAAAGCGTTGAGCCGCGTGCCGGCAAAAGTGTGACGGGCGTCCTTGCCCAAAGCGATCCCTGCCTTTTCGAGGGCTATCAAGCAATCCGCGACCGAATGTTCGGCGCGCGCAAAGACTTCCAGGCAGCAGCCCCGCCAGGCGCACACGGCCACGGACCAATCATCAAGCCCAAAGAAGCTGATCTTGCTAACATCGAAATGCACGGACATCGCGATGTCATATATGCCAAGCCCTTAAACCTTCGTCACTTTCGCTGCACTCAGTAGGGCGGCTTCACCTTCTCCCGTTGCGCCTTCGCCGCTGCGGTCCACCATGCCAGATCGTCGGCAAATTTCGGGAACTGCTTCTCCAGCGCTTTCCCGCCGTCACCCACCGGCTGACCGTCCGCGTCCAACGTGTCCTTCATCGGGCCGACCGCAATCGTGCTCGACACCACCACCATTCCCATTTCGCCAAGGATATCGCGCCATGCCAGCGCCGCGCGCACGCCGCCAAAGCGTCCGGCGGAATAGCTGGCAATCGCGGCGGGTCGCCAGAACCATTCTTCGAGGAAGTGGTCGGTGAGGTTTTTCAACCCCGGCTGCACGCTCCAATTATATTCACCCGTCACGAACACAAAGGCATCAGCGCTGCGGATCTTGCCCGCCAGCGTCCCCAGAGCCTCGGGCGCTTCGCCTTCGGAATATTCCTTGTACATCCGGTCGAGCATCGGCAGGTCCACGGCCTGCGCGTCGATCAGTTCGGCATCCGCGCCGCGTGCCTTCAGCTCTCGCACGCAGTAATTGGCCAGACGGATCCCCTGCCGGTCGCGGCGGTACGAGCCGTAGAATACGAGAATGCGGTCAGCCATCGGGTGTCTCCTTCGCAGCGCAGGCTAGCGCGGGCGCGTGACAAATGCCCGTCGATTCCGGACGGAGCGTTGCCGCGGCGCGATACGAAAAATTCGGGGTGGCCGCTGCTGGCGCTGCCCCCTAGACCTTGGCGCATGACGACCGGCCTCGATATGCTGACCGACAAGGAAAAGGACACGCTGCGGCTGCTGCTGCGCGGACATGACGCCAAGTCGTCCGCGCAGGCGCTGGGACTTTCGGTGCACACGGTAAATGAAAGGTTGCGCGATGCCAGGCGCAAGCTCGGCGTCACCAGCAGCCGGGAAGCCGCGCGCCGGTTGCTGGCCGAAGAGGGGGACGAGGCCCCCGAAATGGTGGCGGACAAGGAATTGGGGGATGCGCGCCAAGCAACCGGCACGGCAGAAGCCCACGCATCCGCTTCCCAGCGGCGGGCAGGGCCGGGCCTTGCTCCCATCCTTGCCGGAGTGCTTGTTATGTCGTTGATCCTTGCCGCGCTGCTCATTCCCGCATCGCCTATTTCCGTGCTGCCTTTCGCCAATGCAGGGCGCACCTCTACCGCCGAATCTTCTGCAGCGGCAGCGGAAACCACTGCCGCGGATTTTCTGGAGCTGCTCGACCAGAGCCGCTGGGCCGAAAGTTATGCCGCGACTGGGAAGACGTTCCGCACGCTCAATACGCTGGAACGCTGGAGCGAGGTGTCCGCGACAGTTCGGCCACCGCTGGGCAAGATGCTGGCGCGTGTGGCGATTGCCAATGAATATGTCCCGGCCCCGCCCGAAGGTTACCGATTGATCAAGTTCCGCTCCACCTACGCGAGCGGCGCACCACAAATCGAGAGCGTGTCGCTGGCATGGGAAGACGGCGCGTGGAAGGTGGCCGGAATTGCCATCGAAGCCGATGTTTCCGCTGCCCGGTCGGGTGGTGCCAGCCTCGACCTCGATCAGCTTCAGCAGACAGCCCGCGCGTGGCTTGTGCATATCGACAAGGGCGATTGGCAGGCCAGTTATGCCGCCAGTGGTTCGGCCTTCCGTGATGCGATTTCATCCCCGGCATGGGCGCAGGCGGCGGCGCAGGCCCGCCAGCCGCTCGGGTCTGTGACCGGGCGCGAACTGCTTGAATATCAATCGCTGTCGGCACCGCGCGAACAGCGAATCGTGATCTTCACGACGGACTTCGCCAATCGGGCTGCCGCGACGGAAACCGTGACGCTCGAACGCGATGGCGCGGACTATCGGGTGGTCGGATACTGGATCAAATGATCCAATTTGGCGCATTCAAAAGCGTCTAACAGCCATTGTCACGAGACTTGCCGATATACCGTGATACTACGGTGTCGCGACCCGAGGGGCTTCTGGCCCCCCACTTTATGCCCCTGCCTCACGGCAGGGGCCTTTTTTGGGAGGCGGGGCCAGAGTCGCTCTCTCGCGCGTCTCAATACATGTGCTGGCCGCCATTGATACTCATGGTCGAGCCGGTCATGAAACCACCGTTCTCGCTGGTGAGGAACGCCACGCCGCGGGCGATTTCCTCCGCGATGCCAAGCCGACCGATCGGGATCTTGGCTACGATTTTTTCCAGCACCGGTGCCGGGACAGCGGCCACCATGTCGGTGTCGATATAACCCGGTGCGATCGCGTTCACGGTCACGCCACACTTGGCGCCTTCCTGAGCCAAGGCTTTGGTAAAGCCATGAATTCCGCTTTTGGCCGCCGCATAATTGACCTGGCCGTATTGCCCCGCCTGCCCGTTGATCGAGCCGATGTTGACGATCCGGCCCCAGCCCCGCTCGCACATTCCGGGGAAGGTCGCCTTGGCCATGTTGAAGCACCCGCCAAGATTGACGCGAATCACATCGTTCCAGTCATCGAAGCTGACCTTGCGCAGCGTGCCGTCGCGGGTGATGCCGGCGTTGTTGACGACGATGTCGACCGGGCCGAAATCCCGCTCGACCTGCGCGCAGCCTTCCAGCGTGGCTTCATGATCGCCCACGTCCCACCTGTAGGCGCGTATCCCGGTTTCCGCTGTGAAGGCCCGGGCCTTTTCCTCATTCCCGGCGTAATTGGCGATGACGGTGTGACCTTGCCGGGCGAGCCGCTTGCAGATCGCCTCCCCGATCCCGCGCGTTCCTCCGGTTACGATGGCTATCCGGCCCATGGCAATTCCTCCCCAAAAGTCTCAATCCGTTTGCTCCGCCAGCAACTTAGCGATGCTGTAGGATCAGGGAAAGCAACGAATCGCTGCGAGCGCCAAGCCGAGGCTGGCAGGGGTCTGGAAGAAGCTGGCGGGGGTCTGGCCCGATCAAGCGGGGCCTAGCGATAGGCAAGGCGGGGTCTGGACAAGGGGCCCGAACCAGCGCCGCATCCATCCAACAGATCAGAACTTGATCTGGGTTCCCACATAGACCGCCTGGCTATCCTGCACCGAATTGGTCAGCGGATCGAGCCGTTCGCGTTCCTGCGAATAGCGCACACCGGCGGTCACGTTGAGGTTGGGCGAAAGGCGGAAGCTGCCGCCGACATCCACGGTCTGCGCCGCAGTCGAATCAAGCGTGTTGGGCGAACGGCCGGCAATCTGGCGATCTTCCAGCTCGATTCGCGGCTGAAGACGCGAAGGCTTGTCTTCGGTCTGCGGGCGCGAAGGCTCAAACTGCGCCAGATCGGGCAGCGCGACGTTTCTGACATTGGCCGACAGATCGACCGAGCGCGCAAAACTCTGGTAGCCCCGCGCCGTGCCCAGCCGGAACTTGCTGGCATCGACACCGGCGAGGCCCGAACCGCGACCCGGAACCGCTTCGATCGCCTTGCGCACCGTAATCGCACGCGCAGTATCATCATCGACCCGCACCGCGACCGTCACGGTCCGCTTGCCCGAAAGCGACGGGGCACTGGCAGGCGTGAAGCGAATGCCGCGCGCGCGCGCCTTGTCAGCCACGCGGGCGGCCAGCGCCGGATCGACCGAGGCGGGCGTAAACATCCGCAGGCCCAGCGTATCGAGCGAGGCGGCCGTGCGTTGCGGCACGGCATCCCCGGCCAAGGCGAGACCCGCGCTCGGCACGGCAAGCGCCAAAGCGCCGCACGCCGCAGTGGACAGCGCGATCGACGACAGCGAATGCTGCGCCTTGGCTGACCTGTCCGACATGCGTGCCATTGTGATATCTTGCGTCCCTATTTTTATCCGGCTGGGGCCTTGCCCAACCATATCCTGCCTGAACCCCAAGTGAGTCGCCGCGGCATTGTTCCATCCCTGATAGGCGCGGCCGACGGGCTTGCAATGAACTTGCCGTGGCCCGAGCCGGATTCGCGCCTGACCTGTTGCACCATGCACACAGAAGGTTGCATGAATGTGTAAATTCAGGCTGGGTAAAGCTGACAACGCCTTTTTGCGGCACCTGCCCCGGCCAACCTCTCCGCGCCGCAAAGCGGATGAAGCTTGCCGCATCAGGCCGCAAGGTTATAGAGCGACACCAATACCGATGATGAGGACAATCCGGCTGTGACACGCGCCAATTCTGCCCCTTTCCGCCCGGTCGCCGCCCTTGGCCGCCGCACACTGGCCTATGCGTTGCTCGGGGCGTCGCTGTTGGGCCTTGCTGCCTGCGGCGGCAACCAGCGTCCGCGTACCGAATTGTCGGCCGCCCAACTCAACACGATCGGCGTCAACGCCTACCTGTGGCGCGCGGCGCTCGACACGGTGAGCTTTGCCCCGCTGCTTCAGGCCGACAGCGCCGGCGGTGTGATTGTGACCGATTGGTATGCCAACCCGACCAACCCGACCGAGCGGGTCAAGCTGACCGTGACAATCCTCGATCAGGATCTGCGCGCCGATGCCCTGCGCGTCGCGGCCAGCCGTCAGGTGAACGAAGCGGGCAACTGGGTCGAAGCCCCGGTGCAGGCGGCCACCGTGCAAAAGCTTGAGGACATCATCCTCACCAAGGCGCGCGATCTGCGCCGCCAGGCGCTCGCTTCCTGAGCTCTTCCTCCAGCGGAAACCCGTTCATGACTGAATCCCGTTTCGATCCGTCTGTCGCCGACGGACGCTGGCAGCGTGCCTGGACCGAGGCGGGGACGTTCACCGCCGACAGCGATAGCGAAAAGCCCAAAAGCTACATCCTCGAGATGTTCCCCTATCCTTCGGGGCGCATCCACATGGGCCACGTGCGCAACTACACGATGGGCGATGTGCTGGCGCGCTATCAGAAGATGCGCGGATTCGAAGTGCTGCACCCGATGGGCTGGGACGCCTTCGGGATGCCGGCCGAAAACGCGGCGATGGAAAAGGGCGTGCATCCGGGCGGCTGGACGCGTCAGAACATCGCGCAGATGAAGGCGCAATTGCAGCGCATCGGCTTCGCGCTCGACTGGACCCGCGAATTCGCCACCTGCGATCCCGAATATTACGGCCACGAACAGGCGCTGTTCCTCGATCTGTTTGCCGCAGGGCTGGTCTATCGCAAGGAATCGACCGTCAATTGGGACCCGGTCGACATGACCGTGCTCGCCAACGAGCAGGTGATCGACGGCAAGGGCTGGCGTTCGGGCGCGGAAGTCGAGAAGCGCAAGCTCAACCAGTGGTTCCTGAAGATCACCGACTTTGCCGATGATCTGCTGGCAGGGCTGGGCACGCTGGAAAGCTGGCCCGAGAAGGTCCGGCTGATGCAGGAGAACTGGATCGGCAAGTCGCAAGGCTTGGAGTTCAGCTTCGACCTCTCCGACGGCGGTAAGCTTCCGGTCTATTCGACCCGCCCCGATACGATCTTCGGCGCGAGTTTCTGCGCGATTGCTGCCGATCACCCGATTGCTCAAGGGCTGGCGGGCGATCCGGCGGTCGCCGCCTTTATCGACCAGTGCAAGAAGGGCGCGACCACCGCAGCCGCGCTCGAAACGGCGGAAAAGCTGGGTTATCGCACACCGATCACCGCCAAGCACCCGTTCACGGGCGCCGACCTGCCAGTCTTCATCGCCAATTTCGTGCTGATGGAATACGGCACCGGCGCGGTGATGGGCGTGCCCGGCCATGACCAGCGCGACTTCGAATTCGCGACCAGATATGACCTGCCGATCATGCGCGTTGTCGCCACCGATCCCGCCCGCGCCGACGAGCCCTTCAAGGGCGAGGCGGAGGCCGGCGACGGGGTGATCGTCAATTCCGATTTCCTCGATGGCATGAGCGTCGAGGATGCCAAGCAGGCGGTCATCACCCGCGCCGAAAGCGGCGGCTGGGGCGAAGGGCGCACCGTGTGGCGCCTGCGCGACTGGGGTGTTTCGCGACAACGCTATTGGGGGACGCCGATCCCCTTCATCCACTGCGATACCTGCGGCGTGGTGCCGGTCCCCAAGGACCAGCTCCCCGTCACCCTGCCCGAGGATGTCAGCTTCGACATCCCCGGCAACCCGCTCGAACGCCACCCCACATGGAAGCATGTCGACTGCCCCGCGTGCGGCGCAGCGGCGCGGCGCGAGACCGATACGCTCGACACCTTTGTCGACAGCTCGTGGTATTTCCTGCGCTTCGCCAGCCAGCCTGCCGACAAGCCCTTCGACCCCGAAGAAGTCGCCAAGTGGTTGCCGGTGCAGCACTATATCGGCGGGGTCGAACACGCGATCCTGCACCTGCTCTACGCCCGGTTCTGGACGCGGGCGCTCGCCCACATGGGCCAGATCGCTGTGGCCGAGCCGTTTGCGGCGCTGTTCACGCAAGGGATGGTGACGCACGAGACTTACAGCCGGATCGACACCGAACGCGGCGTGCCGGTGTTCTTTGCGCCAGAAGAAGTGGACCGGACGTCAGCCGGGGCGACGCTGATCGCCGATAATGCCGTGGTCGAAGTCGGCCGCATCATCAAGATGTCGAAGTCGAAGAAGAACGTGGTCGACCCCGATGCCATCATCGCCCGCCACGGCGCAGACGCCGTGCGGTGGTTCATGCTGTCGGATTCGCCGCCCGAGCGCGATCTGCCGTGGTCCGACGCGGGGATCGAGGGCTGCGCGCGCTTCGTCCAGCGGCTGTGGCGAGTTGTGGCGAACAATCCGCACTGCGATATCAACGCCGAGCCCAACCGCGCGCTCGAAAAGCTGATGCACCGCACGATTGCCGGTGTCGCCAACGACATCGAGCATCTCCAGTTCAACAAGGCGGTCGCGCGCATTTACGAATTCACCAATGCGATCGAGCGGTCGCATGCCAGCGCCGACCAGATGGCGGCGATTGCGGTGCTGCCGCGCCTGATCTCGCCGATGATGCCGCATCTTGCGGAGGAAGCTTGGGCCAGGATGGGCGGCGAGGGCCTGATGGCCGACGCTCCTTGGCCCACCGTCGACCCCGCGCTGCTGATTGATGACGAAGTGACAATCGCGATCCAGCACATGGGCAAGCTGCGCGACACCGTGACCGCGCCCAAGGGGGCCGACAAGGATACGCTGGAAGCACTCGCGCTGGCGTCTGCCAACCTGCAACGCTCAGTCGATGGGGCGGCGATCCGCAAGATCATTGTCGTGCCCGACCGTTTGGTGAATATCGTCACCTGATGCGTGTCGTCTTTGCCCTCCTGGCGCTGTTAGCCCTGTCCGCTTGCGGCCTTTCGCCGATGTATGCGGGCGGATCGAACGCTGCGACCGCGCAAGGCATCGCCGCGGTCGATGTGCCCGCGATCGAGGGACGCGGCGGTTGGCTGGTCAAGAACGCGCTCGAAGCGCGGCTGGGCGTCGCAGGACAGACCACGCCGCGCTATCGGCTCGATGTGCGATTGGACGATTCGCTGGAAGCGTTGGGGGTGCTCAATGATGACACCATCAGCCGCGAACGCCGCATCCTGCGCGCGCGCTATCAACTGGTCGAGCTGGCAACCGGATCGGTGCTGCTGGATGCCACCGCCGGTTCCGACGCGGGGATCGACGTGGTTTCCAGCGAATATGCCACCATCGCTGCTGAACAAAAGGCGCTGGAGAATCTCGCGCTTGAAGTCGCTGACCGGATGGCGACACAGATCGCGCTGACGCTGCGCGGCCGCGCCGCCGCAGGCCAGTGACGGCGGGCCTATGAAGGCCAAGAACAGCGACTTTGCCCGCGGCCTGCCGCAAGGCGCGCTGGGCGCCGGTATCTTCTTTTTCTGCGGTCCGGACGAGGCTGGCGCAAGCGCCGCCGCCAACCGCGTCGCTGCGGCACTGCCCGATCCGGGCGAGCGGGTGGAACTGGCCGGGTCGGACCTGCGCCGCGATCCGGCCTTGCTGGGGGATGAGGCCCGCTCGACATCGCTGTTTGGCGGGGCGCGCCACATCTGGGTGCGTGCCAGCGGCGATGACGCCCATGACGCGATCCAGTTCCTGATCGAGACCGCCGATGCCGGCGCCGGGATTGCCGCGCCCGTGATCGTCGTGGCCACCTCCGCCACCGACAAGTCGCGCACGGCCAAGCTGCTTGAAAAGCGTGGCGATGCGCTGGTGGCGATGTTCCATCCGCCCGATCTCGGCTCGGTCGCCAGCGCGGTCAGAGCAATGGCCGATGCCGCAGGCCTCAGGCTTGGCGGGGATCTGGCCGAACGGATCGCGCGCGGCGCCGGGCTGGACGTGCGGCTGGCGCAGTCCGAAGTCACCAAGCTGGCGCTGTATTGCGATGCCGACCCGCAGGCACCGCGCCCTGCCACCCCGGAAGACCACGCCGCGATCGGCGCCACCACGGACGAGGACGGGTTCGCCCCGTTGGTCAACGCCGTGCTGGGCGGCGAGTTGAACAAGATCGCCGGCGAAATCAAGCGGATGCGCGAACTGCGGTTGAATCCGGTCGGTGTGGCACTGGCACTCGAGCGGCGCGCGAGCCAGTTGGCGCAGATTTCCGCCTATCTTGGCCCACGCGGCAGTTTTGACCAGATCGACAAGGGCGCCGAAATGCGGCTCGGCATCTTCTTCAAGGAAAAACGGGACATCGCCAACCAGTTCAAGCGCTGGACGCAGGCCGCAGCGCGCGGTAGCCGCGAAACGCGACTCGAGCGGCTGATCCCCCGTCTGACCGCGCTGCACCGCACTCTGCTCGCCAACAGCCAGGCAGCGGAGCTTTTGCTGGCTCAGGAACTTGCAGAAATCGGGCGATTTGCTGCAAAGCGGTAGCAAAATGTGACAAGCTGCTTTTCGCGGTCGCACAAATTTCTGGTTTCCGCTGTAAGGCCTTTTACGTAGGACGATGAGGGTCGCGCCTTTGGGGAATGATCTTTAATGAACCGCGTCACGCCGAAACTTCTGGAATCGGCAAGGCATGAGGATGTCGACGCCAAGCTCGTTCCTTCGCTGGAGCGGCGACGTTTGCGCGCCTATATCCTGTTGATGCTGGCCGATGGTGTGCTGCTCAACCTCAGCTTTGCGTTGGCCGCCTTGCTGTGGGAAGGCCGCTGGCTGGAGCCGCGCTCGATGCTGGCGGCACAAGCGATGATGCCGGTCTTCTTCACGATCGCAATGTACAACAAATGCTATGGCGTACGGGCGCTGGGTGACTGGCTGTTCGCGACACGCAAGGCCTTGATCGCCCTGTTCATATCCGCTGCGTTGATCAATTTCCTGGCGTTCTACACCAAATCGAATCAGGATTTTTCCCGCGCCGCAGTGACGCTCGGCCTGCTGTTCACCGCGCTGCTCATGATGGTGTTTCGTCGATTCGTGGCCGCGCTGATCGAGCTACGCTGGGGCGGGCGCATCACCAATCGGCTGGTGATCGACGATGGGGGTTCGGGCTTTCCCATTGATGGCGCGGTCACGATTTCGGCGGCGCAGTACAATCTCGATCCAGGAAGCCATGATCCTTTCATGCTTGACCGCCTGGGCAAGCTGCTGCGCAATCAGGACAAGGTGGTGGTCAGTTGCCCGCGCGAACGGCGTGAAAACTGGGCTTTTCTGCTGAAATCGGCCGGCGTCTATGGCGAGATCGTGAGCGAGCCTGCGCATGCGTTGGGTGCGGTAGGTGTGCACAGCTACGACGCGCTTGACCGGACGACGCTGGTGGTTTCCACCGGGCCGCTGGGCCTTCGCGCCCGCGTGTTCAAGCGCGTCTTTGACGTTACCGTTGCCGGAGGGGCATTGCTGGTGCTCTCGCCCTTGCTGCTTGTCGTGGCGATCCTGATCAAGCTGGAAGATCGCGGACCGGTGCTGTTTGTTCAGCGCCGCCTGGGCCGGGGCAACCAGTTCTTCGACATGTTCAAGTTCCGCTCCATGCGCGAAGACAAGCTCGATCATGCGGGCCATCAGTCCGCCGCGCGCGACGATGATCGCATCACCCGCATCGGTGCCTTGATCCGGCGCACCAGCATCGATGAACTGCCGCAGATCATCAATGTGCTGAAAGGCGACATGTCGATTGTCGGCCCGCGCCCCCACGCGCTTGGCTCACGCGCCAACAACAAGTATTTCTGGGACATCGACCGGATGTACTGGCAGCGGCATTGCCTCAAGCCGGGCCTGACAGGCCTTGCGCAGGTGCGCGGCCATCGCGGCGCGACCGCGCTGGAAAAAGATCTGACCGATCGTCTGCAATCAGACCTGGAATATATCGCAGGCTGGTCCTTGCGGCGCGATATCGAAATCGTGCTGCGCACCGTGATGGTGCTCAGACACGATAACGCATTCTAGGTTCGGGGCCTTTGGCCGATCACGGCTAGCGGTTCTGCGGCACGGTAAAGCTGCCGGTGACACGTCCCTGCCAACCGGGCGCGGCGGCGCCGGAACCCGAAGCATTGCCATCCACGGTTGAAAGCCCGCTGGCGAGATCAATCACCAGCCGTCCGCCGTTAAGGGTGTCCGTGCCGCGCCGCAGGCTGACATTGCCGGCCATGGTGATGATCCGGCGGTTGAAATCATAGATCGCATTGTCGCCAGTGGCCCGTTCGTCCCCGCGGGTCACCGTCACGCCGCTGGTTGCAGTGATACGCTGGATTTCAAGCTGGCCATTATCGGTGAAGTTCACCAGCATCCGGTCAGACTGGATCCGCAAGCCGGCCTGATTGACAATCACGCCGCCGCTGAAGATCACCTGATTGGCACGATCATCGAACACGATCTTGCCGGCGTCATAGGTCACAGGCGCATCGGAATTATGGCTGGCGATGCTCTGGGCCTGCAAGGTCATGCCGCCCGAAAGCGCAGCAGCAAGCGCAAAGCCGCCAACCCCCCAGATCAGGGCAAGCCGGCGCAGCGGAGAACGGGCAACTGGGGTCATCACGGCATCCTCAACTGGCCGGGGATCATGGTCAGGCGTGCATCGCCTTCGAGTGTGATCGTGCGCGCGGTCAGATCGGCGCGCATGGTGTTGGCGGAGAAGGTGCCGGCCGGAACTTCGCCCGTAACCCCGGCATCGCCCTGCATCGTTCGCGCCTTGAGATCGACCGAAACGCCGCGCGCCACCATCGCGTAGCCATCAGAGGCGGTCAGGCGCACCGGGCCGTTCACGGCGACGGTTTCGGCGTCGATATCATAGACCCCGCCATCGGCGCTCAGGCGCGCAGGCCCTTCGGTCAGCAGCAATTGCGCGACCAGATCCTGCATCCGCACCAGCCCTTCGACGCTGGAACGCTGCACCGCCTCACCCGCGAGCAGGGAGAAAGGGCGCCCCTGATTGTCGCGCCCGCGATACATCGCGTTATCAACGCTCAGCCGCTCGTTGATCTGTGCGACCTTGTTGCGATCGAGCAGGAAGCTTACCTCGCCGCGCGGGCTGAGCGGTGTGATGATCATCAGCGCAGCCATCACGCCCACACCCATCGGCAGCGCCCGCGCCAGAAAGCGCACCAACCGGTCATGCGATCCGCCGGGCGCAGCGAATTGCTGGCGGCGGCCGCGCAGCGCGCGCGCTTCACTGGTTTCGATGCGGGGCTGGGCGGGGGCCATGATGCGTGTCTGCCTGCGGCGTCCTTGCTGTGGGCTTACATGTGGCTGAAGATGTCGTTCTCGGCCCAGCCGGCGATATCGAGCAGCGCGCGTGTCGGCAGGAAATCGAAGCACGCCTGCGCCATCGCCATGCGTCCCTCGCGTTCCAGCCGCACGGTCAGTTCATCGCGCAGGCGGTGGAGATAGCGCACATCCGACGCAGCGTAATCCCGCTGCGCGTCCGACAAGACCGGCCCGCCCCAATCGGAGCTTTGCTGCTGCTTGGAAATGTTTTCGCCCAGCAGTTCGTCGACCAGGTTCTTCAGGCCATGCCGGTCGGTGTAGGTGCGCACCAGCTTGCTAGCGATCTTGGTGCAGAACACCGGCCCGGCTGTCACGCCGAGGTAGTAATGCACCGCTGCCAGATCGAACCGGCCAAAGTGGTAGATTTTCACCCGCGCCGGATCGCTCAGGATCGCTTCCAGATTGGGCGCGTCATAGGCGCTGCCCGGATTGAAGCGCACCAGATGTTCATCACCCGATCCATCGGAAATCTGCACCACGCACAGCCTGTCACGCGGGGTGATGAGGCCCATCGTCTCGGTATCGACGGCAAGATCGCTGGTACCGGTCAACACGCCGGCGGGAAGGTCTTCTTCATGAAAATGTACGGCCATGGCGCAGGCCCTACGCCGATTGGGGAAAGAGGGGAAGCGTTCAGTGGCGTGCGTGGCCGCGGCATGCCAGTTTGATGGCAATGACACACGACACGATCCCCGAAAGCTGGCGCAGCGTGCTGGAACCGGTGCTGGATAGCGCCGAAGCGCGCCGCTTGGGCGGCTGGCTCAAGGCCGAGGAAGCGGCAGGCAAACAGGTCTATCCGCCGCGCGGGACACGGCTGGCGGCGCTGGCGCTCACGCCGCTCGATGCGGTGCGCTGCGTGATTCTGGGGCAGGATCCCTATCACGGGCCAGGACAGGCGCATGGTCTTGCCTTTTCGGTGCAGGCAGGCGTGCGCGTGCCGCCCTCGCTGGTGAACATCTACAAGGAGCTGGAGGCTGACCTCGCTCTGCCGCGCGTGCAGACCGGGGATCTGACGCCGTGGGCGCGGCAGGGTGTGCTGTTGCTCAACAACACGCTGACGGTCGAAGCGGGTCAGGCAGGCAGCCATGCGGGTCGCGGGTGGGATGCGATTACCGATGCCGCCGTCGCCGCCGTCGCTGAGCGTGCAGAGCCGACAGTGTTCATCCTGTGGGGCAGCCATGCGCGCAAGAAGGCAAGCCGCGTGCCCGCACTCGCCCTCTCAGGGGCCGGATCTGGCCACCATCTGGTGCTGACATCCGCCCACCCCAGCCCGCTGTCAGCGCATAACGGCTTCTTCGGCTCGCGCCCGTTCAGCCAGACCAACGCCTTTCTGGCGCAACACGGACGCGGTGCGATTGACTGGCGATTGTGACAGGCGCTTAAAGTTCACGCCGCAATGGCGCGCTCGATCCAGTCGCGGGTGTCGGGAATAGCGGCTTCGACCTGCGGCAGATCATTGATGCACAGGAACTTGAACTGCGGCTGCAGCGCGCGGGCCAGGAGCGCGCGGACATCGGGCAGCGGATAATCCAGCACCGCGCCGGTGCGCAGATGCAGGTGGTCTTCGACGGTGTGGAGCACTGCGTCACCGGTCGCAATCCAGGCGTGATTGTGCAGGCCTTGCGGCAGGAATTGCGTCACACAGCGGAATCGGTGTCCGATATTGGCCACGAATGCGTCCCGATGCTCGTCATAAAGCCGCGCCATCATCGATCGGCGCATCGGATGAACGACGTGCGCTGCGCGGAACAGGCGGTCGGTGCCAAACCCCGCCAGCGCGGCGGCGTTGATTTGCGTAAGCGGGTGCAGCAGCGTGGGATCAATGCGGCTGGCAGGGTCTGCTGCCAGCGTGCGGTAATCCACCCAACGCCCCCGCAGCACGGGCGCGTCGCCGCAGAACAGATCGCCCGGTGCCAATGGCCCGGTCAGAAACACATCGTCATTGAAATAGACGAAGTGCTCCGCCAGCCCCGGAATGCGCCACAGCAGCGTTTCGATCGCCAGCGAATTGAAGGTCGGCAACACGTCCTCATGACCGGCGAAGACCGTGCGATGATCGACAATGGTGATCCGATCCAACAAGGCACTCGGAAGGCGCGAAAGATCAGGCGTCTGCGCATCGGTCACAATCCAGATGCGCCCGATCCACGGGGCGTGGTTGGCGATCGACCGCAGGCAATAGCTCAATTCGTCATTGCAGGCCCAGCGGTGCGGATTGATGGCGTTGGCGTGGTGCGCCGCGCCCGCCGTCTGATAATGCTGCCGCCTTGCACGATGCAGCGGATCGCCGCCGTCGACCCACGTGATGACCGCGTCGATACGCGCGGTGCTGCCGATAATCTGCATTGATCCCGTCCGGGCAAGAGTATGGTCTGCCACGATAGAACAGGACACCCGCGCCTCTGGGGCGCGGTCAGATATATGTCAATCCTATGATAGGATTGCAGCGGCGCCCCGCACGCCTAGCCGCCGTGCGCAGCAATCCATTCTTCCACGACCGGCGCGACCTTGGTGCGCCAGCGGCTGCCGTTGAAGATGCCGTAATGGCCCGCGCCTTCGGCCATGTAATACCGCTTCTTGTCATCAGGCAGGTTCGGCGTCAGCTTCAGCGCCGCGCGGGTCTGGCCGAGGCCGGAGATGTCATCACGCTCGCCCTCGATCGCCAGCAACGCGGTGTCGGTGATCTGGGTGATATCGACCAGCGTGCCCTTGTGACGGAACTCGCCCTTGGGGATCGAGTGCTTCTGGAACACCTCCTCCACGGTCTGAAGGTAAAACTCCGCCGTCATGTCGCAAACGCTGCGGTATTCGTCGTAGAAATCCTTGGTCGCCTGCGCGGATGCATCATCGCCCGCGGTGAGGTGTTTGAACATCTCGTAGTGGCTGAGCATGTGGCTCGACAGGTTCATCGACATGAAGGCGTTGAGCTGCATGAAGCCGGGATAGACGCGGCGTCCAGCGCCTGGATATTTCATCGGCACGGTCGCGATCACCGATTGGCGGAACCATGCGATCGGGCGCTGCATCGCCATGTTATTGACGACCGTGGGGCACTCGCGGGTGTCGATCGGGCCGCCCATCATGGTCAGGGTCGCAGGCGTTGCCGGTGATTTTTGCAGGTTCATCAGCGCGGTCGCGGCAAAGGCGGGGACGCTGGGCTGGCACACCGCCATCATGTGGATGCGCTGGCCCTTGGCGCCGTCACTATTGGCTTCGGCGTGGACGTGTTCGGTGAACGCGATGAGGTAATCGATATATTCATCCAGATCGAACTGGCCTTCGCTTTGCGGCACCATCTTGGCATCGGTCCAATCGGTGATGAAGACATCGGCCGATTCCAGCATCCGTTCCACCGTGCCGCGCAGCAGCGTGGCGTAATGGCCGCTCATCGGGGCGACAATCAGCAGACGCGGACGATCGGCGGGTGCGCCTTCCACCGTGAAGTGCAACAGATCGCCGAAAGGACGATGGAGAGCGACACGTTCGGTGACATCATGCAGCGTGCCATCAATGGCGATACTGGTGAGGCCGAATGCCGGCTTGCCATAAGCTGCCGTCGCGTGGGCAAACACTTCCATCGCATTGGCAACCATCGGCCCCATGCCCGTGTAGCCGAGCGGATTGGCGGGGTTGGACAGCACCTCGGCACTGATCGAAGCCAGCGCGCTGGCGCTGTTCATCCAGCTGCGCTGGAGTTCATAGGCGTGGTAAAGCATCGGGTTACCTCAAGCAGCGAACGGGCTGGCGCCTTGTTTCGACAGCGCCTTTACGAAACAGATGGGCCTTTGAGGGCCGTTGTGCAATGCACAATTACACGATCCGCCTGGAGGCGCTCACCCGCCAGACACGCGTCAGGCACAGGCCAGGCACACGAGCCTGCTGCTTTTTGCACGTGAAATTCGCGCAACGGGCCGCTAGAGCGCTGCAATCATGAACGTCGAACTCCAGAAGCGCGAACTCTCCGACACATCGGCCCCTGCCGAGAGCGTGGTCGGACTGCCCGAAACGGCGACGATTGCGGAACAGGCGGCGGCGCCCAAATCGCGCTCGCTCGGCCCGCTCCGGATGGTGTTCAGCACAGCGGTTCAATATCCGCGCCAGATCGGCCTCGCGCTGCTGGCTCTGCTGATCACCTCGGGGGCGACGCTGGCAATCCCGTGGCGCTTCAAGGTCATCATCGATGAAGCGTTCGGCGGCAGTGCGACACCCGCCGATATCGGCTCTGCCTTCAAATATCTGCTCATGATCGTGGTGGTCCTCGGCCTCGGCACGGCGATGCGGTTCTATTACGTAAGCTGGCTGGGTGAACGCGTGGTGGCCGATGTCCGGTTGAAGGTGCAGGCCAATCTGCTGTACCTCTCGCCCGGCTTTTACGAGGTGAACAGCCCCAAGGAAATTTCCAGCCGGATGACATCGGATACGGCGATCATCGAAAATGTGGTCGGCACCACGGTTTCGGTCGCGTTGCGCAATTCGCTCACCGCGATCGGCGGGATCGCGTTGCTGATCTTTCTTGCGCCATCGCTGACACTAGGCCTGCTGATCGGCATTCCGTTGGTGATCGCACCCATCGTGTTCTTCGGACGCAAGATTCGCGCTGTCTCGCGCACCAGTCAGGACCGGATCGCGGATGTCGGCGCCTATGTGACCGAAGTGCTGTCCGCGATGAAGATCGTGCAAAGTTTCGGGCAAGAACGGCGCGAGGGCGAACGCTTTGCCGGAGTCGTCGAGGAAACCTTCACCATCGCCCGGCGGCGCATCATCTTGCGCGCGGCCATGACCTCGGTGGTGATTTTGCTGGTGTTCGGTGCGATCACGCTGGCGATGTGGCGCGGCGCCTTGGCGGTGAATGAAGGCACGATCACGCCGGGAGATATGGGCTTCTTCGTGTTCACCGGCATTCTAGTCGCCGGCGCGCTGGGTTCGCTCACCGAAGTCTACGGCGATCTGCTGCGTGGTGCAGGCGCGGCCAGCCGACTGGCCGAATTGCTCGAAGCGAAGCCCGAAATCGCGCCCCCTGCGCGGCCTGAACGCCTGCCCACGCCGGCGCGCGGCAGTCTGTCGTTCCGCAATGTGACCTTCCGTTACCCGGCCCGGCCTGAAACCGAAGCGCTCAAGGACTTCACGCTCGAGATCGAACCTGGGGAGACCATCGCCATCGTTGGCCCGTCGGGCGCAGGCAAATCGACGATCTTTCAACTGGTCGAACGGTTCTACGATCCGCAAGGTGGCACCATCCGGATCGACGGTGTACCGCTGACCAGTGCCGATCCGGGCGAGGTGCGTTCACGGATCGCGCTGGTGCCGCAGGACGGGGTGCTGTTCAGCGCCAATGCCCGCGACAACCTGCGTTACGGCCAGTGGGATGCGAGCGACGACGATATCTGGGACGCCGCCCGCGCCGCCAATGCCGAAACGTTCCTGCGGGCGCTGCCACAAGGTCTCGACACCTATCTTGGCGAAGGCGGCACGCAATTGTCGGGCGGCCAGCAACAGCGCGTCGCCATCGCCCGTGCACTGCTGCGCGATGCGCCGATCCTGCTGCTGGATGAAGCGACCAGTGCGCTGGATGCCGAAAGCGAACAATTGGTGCAGCAGGCGCTTGATGGGCTGATGCAGGGCCGCACCACACTGGTGATCGCGCACCGCCTTGCCACGGTGCGCGCAGCCGACCGGATCGTGGTGCTGGAGGACGGACGCATCGTCGAACAGGGCACGCATGAGGCCTTGAGCAAGGCGGGCGGGCTTTACGCCAGGCTTGCCAGCCTGCAATTCGCCAACGCGGCCGCCTGACCTTCTCGACCCCGAGCTTTTCGACCCCGGTCTTTTCGACCCCAACCTTTTCGACGAAGCGCATGGCCCGCCGGATAAGCGGCGACCGCTTGGCCCATGCGACGTTAATGTGACCCGCATTAAAGGTATCGTCGAAGCTTTTCAGGGACACATGCATCATGATCCACAAGACCGCCGCCCTTCTTGGCGCAAGCCTGATCGCGCTCGCCGCGCCAGCCTTCGCCAACGACGATAGCCACGGCCATGACGCCAGCGGCGCGGTCGAACATCTGGTGCAATCCGCCGCCGATGCGCCCGTGGCCGCACTGCCGACGATGAGCTTTGGCGAATGGGGCGTCGATCCCGATCTGCTCGCCGACGACATCACGCCGGGCGATGACTTCAACGCCTATGTCAACCAGCGCTGGATCGATGCGAACCCGCTGCCCGCCGAATTCAGCCGCATCGGTGCCTTCACCCTGCTGGGCGAAAAGAGCACCGCCGACGTCAAGGCGTTGATGGACGAGTTGATGGCCAAGGACGCCGCCACCCTTTCGGGTGACGAGCGCCGCATCGTGGATGCCTATCGCACCTTCCTTGATACCGGCGCCATCGAAGCGGCGGGCCTTGCGCCGGCGCAGCCCTATCTCGCCCGGATCAAGGGCGCCGCAACGCTGAACGATCTCGCCATGCTGTGGGCCGAGCCGGGCTTTGCCAGCCCGATTGGCGCAGGCGTGGGCGTGGATGCCAAGCAGCCCGATCGCCACATCGCCAGCGTCGGCTTTGGCGGGTTGGGGATGCCGGATCGCGATTACTATCTCGACACATCGGAAAAAGGCCAGGCGATCCAGGCCAAGTACAAGCAATATCTCGCCTTCCTGCTGGGCGAAGCGGGCTACGCAGACCCCGCCGCCATGGCCGAGACGGTCTATGCCTTTGAAGACACGATTGCGCGCAATGTGGCATGGGACCGCACCGTGCGCCGCAACCGCGACCTGACCTACAACCTGCTGACCGCCGACGAACTTGGTGCGATCAGCGGCGCGGTTCCCGTCACGGCCATGCTCCAGCAGATCGGCATCGCCGACAGCCCCGGCTTCGTCGTCAGCCTGATGCCGCCGACCGCCGAAGAAATCGCCCAGTACAAGCTCGACGAGGCAACCCTTGCCAAGATCGGCACCGGCCTTCCCGGCATGTTCGCGCTGATCGGTGAAACCCCGGTCGAAGTGCTGCAAGCGTGGATGGCCAAGGAGTTCCTGTCAGGCAACGCCGCCGTGCTTCCTTCGCGTTTCGATGCCGCAAGCTTCGATTTCTACGGCCAGACCCTGCGCGGCACGCCCGAGCAGCGCCCACGCTGGAAGCGGGCGATCGGCGAGTCCGAAGGCCTGCTGGGCGAGTTGATCGGCAAATCCTACGTCGCGCGGTACTTCCCGGCGGAAAACAAGGTCGCGATGGATGAACTGGTCGCCAACCTGCGACTGGCGCTGCGTGAATCCATCGCCGAGATCGACTGGATGGGTGAAGCGACCAAAACCCAGGCCCTCGCCAAGCTCGACAGCTTCGATCCGAAGATCGGCTATCGCCCCAATCTGGAAACCTATGAAGGCCTTGCCATCACTGCCGGCGATCCGATTGCCAATCGCATGGCAGCCGCCACGTGGGAACAGGCCGACAATGTCGCCAAGCTGGGTGAACCGATCGACCGTACCGAATGGGGCATGCTGCCGCAGACGGTGAACGCCTATTACAACTCGGTGAAGAACGAGATCGTCTTCCCCGCCGGCATCCTCCAGCAGCCGTTCTTCGCGCTCTCCAACGATATTGCGGTCAATTACGGCGCCATCGGCGGGGTGATCGGGCATGAAATCGGCCACGGCTTCGACGATCAGGGCTCCAAGTCCGACGCGACGGGCAAGCTGAGCAACTGGTGGACCGACACCGACCGGGCCGCCTTTGACGAACTGGGCAACCGTCTCGTGGCGCAATACAACGCCTTTTGTCCGCTCGACAATGGCACCACCTGCGTCAACGGGCGCCTGACGCTGGGCGAGAACATCGGCGATGTCGGCGGCCTCAGCATGGCCTATCGCGCCTACAAGATCGCAACCAAGGACACAGACGTGCCGGTGATTGACGGCCTGACTGGCGATCAGCGTTTCTTCCTCGCCTGGGCGCAGGTGTGGCGGTCAAGCCAGCGTGAGGCAAACTATCGCAACCGCCTCGTCACCGACAGCCACAGCCCGGAAGAATACCGCGTCAACGGCGTCGTCCGGAACCTTGACGAATGGTACGAAGCTTTCGGCGTGAAACCCGACGATGCCCTGTATCTGCCGCCCGAAGAGCGCGTGCGTATCTGGTAACTCCCTTGAGGCCCGCCCATCCACAGGGCGGGCCTTTTCGGTTTGACTTGCAGCCGCCTGTCAGCAAAGCGCACCGCCCATGAGCGAAACCCTTGTTGCGATCCTGCTCGGCATCCTTGAAGGACTGACCGAATTTTTGCCCGTGTCATCGACCGGGCACCTGATCCTCGCGTCCGAGCTGTTCGGCTATGACGCTGCGCAGTGGGCGCAGTTCAACGTGGTGATCCAGCTGGGCGCGATTCTGGCGGTGGTGGTGACCTATTTCCGCTATTTGTGGGGCATGTTCCTCGGCCTGCTCAAATGGGAGCGGACATCGGTTTTGTTTGTGCGCAATCTGCTCATCGGCTTCACGCCCGCTGCGGTGATCGGGCTGCTGGCCAAGGATCAGATCTTCGCGCTGCTGGAAAGTCCGCTGGTGGTCGCCTGGGCACTGCTGGTGGGCGGGTTCGCGATGATCGGCCTCGAAAAAGCCGTGCGTCCCGGCGAGGACGGCGGCGTAGCGGCGATCCCCTTGAAGAAGGTCATCGGCATCGGGTTTATCCAGTGCCTTGCGATGATTCCCGGAACCAGCCGTTCAGGCGCAACCATCCTTGGCGCGCTGGCAATGGGCGTGGGGCGCAAAACCGCCGCCGAATTCAGCTTCTTTCTGGCCGTGCCGACAATGCTCGGCGCCGCAACGGTGAAGATCCTGTCCGATCCGGCCGGATTGAGCGAAGGGGTGGCCCTGGTTGGCTGGCAGGAAATCGCGATCGGTCTTGTGGCTGCATTTCTGGCCGCAATGGTCGTGATCCGCGCTTTTGTGACCTATGTCAGCCGGTTTGGATTTGCGCCATTTGCCTATTACCGCATCGTCATCGGCGGCGCCGCGCTGGTGTGGTTGCTGACGCGCTGACGCGCCCCCTTCGGAACCACCCGGCGGCTTGCTGGTTTAAGGGCGAGGCGGGTCTGCGGGCCATCGGCGCCGATGGTGATGGAGAAATCGGGTAAAATGGCCTTGCTGGTGTTGATCATTTTGGGGGTAACGCTGGGTTGGCTGGCCTCGATCATCGCCCGGACCGAAGCGCCTGGAACGATTTTGCGGCAGATTGCACTCGGCATGATTGTATCGGTGATCGCCGGCGCCATCGCCAATGAAGGCACCATGATCGGCAGCCTTTCGATCCTCAGCCTCGGAATTGCGCTGGCAGCCACTGGTGTGGCGCTGGTGCTCTATCATGCACTGCGCTTGCGAAAATCCGATTCGCGTGCATGAATTTTTGTTCAGGTATGGAACTTTCCCCCGAAATGGCTCTATAGGCTCATTCGGCAGGTCGTCGCCTGCCAGCCAGTTTTATGGAGAGCGTTATGAAGTTCACGTCCAAGCACACTGCCTTCTTTGCCGCCGCAGCCCTCGGTCTGTCGCTCGCTGCCTGCGAAGGCCCGAACGAAGAAGCCATGGAAGAGCAGGGTGACGCCATGGTCGAAGGCGTAGAAGCTGAAGCCGACGCCATGGAAGATGCCGGCCAGATCACCGACGCTCAGGAAGATGCGATGGTCGACAACGCCGAAGCCAAGGCTGAAAACATGGAAGAAACCGGCGAAGCCATGGATGATGGCGCAGCCGTCGCTCAGTAATTCGTCAGACCTGTTGGCCCTTAACGGCTTGCAGCACGACAAGGCGGCCTGGAACTTCGGTTCCGGGCCGTTTTCTTTTGCGCTCAGACAGGTTTTGCGCCGCTGCCGCGTCCGCCGCGCAGGTGATACTGCTGCGTCCCCCGATGCAGCACATTATCGACATCGATCACCGCGCTGTTGGCATAAGTGAAGCCTGCCGGGAGGCTGCGATAAAGCCGGTCGAAATCGCGCTCCACCGTCTGACGGTAAAGATCTTCGAAGCTGGGGATCACGAAATAGGTCGGCTGCAGATCGCTGATGACGTAATCGGTGCGCATCACGCGATCGACATTGAGCATGATGCGGTTGGGGCTTTGCGCCTCCACCGCGAAGCGGGCCTCGGTCGGCCCTGACAGAATTCCGGCACCGTAAGCGCGCACTTCCCCTGCTTCCTCGATGAGCCCGAATTCGACCGTGTACCAATACAAAGCGCCCAACGCCTTGAGGCGGTTATACCGCATCGCCTTCCACCCGGCGCGGCCATATTCCTGCATATAGTCGGCATAGGTCGGGTCGGTCAGCATCGGCACGTGGCCGAACACATCGTGGAAAACGTCAGGCTCCTCGATATAGTCGAACGTTTCGCGGGTGCGGATGAAATTGCCTGCGGGGAATCGGCGGTTGGCCAGATGCCAGAAAAACACGTGGTCGGGGATCAGCATCGGGACCGGCACCACGCTCCACCCGGTCAATGCGCCCAGTTCTTCCGACAGCACGCCGAATTCCGGCACGCCCCCGCGCCCCAGGTCAAGCTTTTCCAGTCCGGCCAGGAAGGCGGTGCACGCCCGGTTCGGAAGAACCTCGATCTGGCGGACGAAAAGATCGTTCCAGACCGCGTCATCTTCTGATGTGTAGGCGGTTTGCGCCGGTTCCAGCCAGTCTTCGCCCACATGCGCCGGCTTGGCGAGCGGCGCGGTGAAGACATCGCCCGTCATTTCAGGCAGGGTGGCAAAATCGGGCTGGAGATCTGCAAGTGTGGCCATATCGTTGCAGGTGATACTACCTTCTGGCAGCGTGCACAAACAAAGGAGCGGCCCATGGGGATGAAGCGCAAGGAATATGAGGCGGCGCTCGAACCGTTGAGCCTCGAACTGGTCAGCATGGCACGCTGGGCCAAAACGACCGGCGCACGGATCGTGGTGCTGTTCGAAGGCCGCGACACTGCGGGCAAGGGCGGCGCGATCACCGCGGTGCGCGACAAGCTTAATCCGCGTCAGTGCCGGACAGTTGCGCTTCCCAAACCCACCGAGATCGAAGCGAGCCAGTGGTATTTCCAGCGGTATGTCCCGCACCTGCCAGCCGCGGGCGAGATCGTGCTGTTCGACCGGTCATGGTACAACAGGGCAGGCGTCGAAAAGGTGATGGGTTATGCGTCCGATGCCGAGGTTGCGGCCTTCCTCACGGCGGCGCCAGCCTTCGAAAAGATGCTGGTTGATGATGGCATCCTGCTGTTCAAATACTGGCTCACCACCGATCAGGCGCAGCAGGAAGAACGGCTGCGCGAACGGCTGGAGGATCCGCTGAAACGCTGGAAGCTATCCCCGATCGATTTGGCGGCACGGGGGAAATACACCGAATACACAAAGGCGCGCGATGCGATGCTGAAAGCGACCCACACGAAACACGCGCCGTGGACGCTGGTCGATTTCAACGATCAGCGGCGCGGACGGCTGACACTGGTCAGCGATCTGCTCAGCCGCGTCCCCGATACGCACGAAGCCCCCGGCGCAATCGACTTTCCCGACCTGAAAAAACCGCCGGTGAAGGAAAGTTACAAGGTGCTCAAGCCGATCACCGATTACCCGCTGGATTAGAGCGCGGCGCTCGCCTGCATCACCGGCCGCCCGTCGCCTGCAAAGGCGGCAAGGTCGGATCCAGTCTCGCCCTTGCGCATCACCAAGTGCAGCGGCTCGCCCGCGATGGCGGGAGACAGGCCCCGGAAGGCAAAGCGGCGCACCCGGTTTTCGCCCAGTTCACCCGCCGCCAGCTGCAACAGCAGGCTCGCGGTCAGTGGGCCGTGAACCACCAGCCCGCGATAACGCTCAACCGCTTGCGCATAGGGCGCGTCGTAGTGGATGCGGTGGGTGTTGAAGGTCAGCGCCGAATAGCGAAACAGCAGCCGCGCATCGGGCGTGATAGCGCGGTGCGCGTCCCAATCGGAAGGATCGAACCGCCCATCCCCCGGTGGCGGCGGGCTGAGCAGCGCATCGGGTGCAGCCGCATCGCGATAAACCAGCGTCTGCGTTTCGATCACCGCCAGCGTGCCATTGGCGCGCGTGTGATGCTCGACATCGACGAAGGCGAGCCGCCCGGAGCCGCCCTCTTTCTCGCTGACCGACGTGACCCGGCTCGTGCGCGCGATCACGGCGCCAATGGCGATCGGGGCGTGGAAGGCGATTTTGGAAGACGCCCACATCCGGCGCGGCATCGGGAAAGGGGGGAGGAAGCTATCGGCGCTTTCGTCCCGCGCCGGGTGGCCGTCTTCGCCAAGATTGAGAGTGGGCGCCTCAGGGGTGCAGAGCGCAAAGTGAACGCCCTGCGGCATGATCGCAGGGTTCGGGCGCGGCAGATCGAAGGTGGCAAGCCAGCGCGCGGCCAGCCCGTCATCCAGCCGGTCGCTGGTGTGCTGCTCTCGCCCGATCCAGGCGCTGACATCGGTCATCCGGCGCGCTCGAACACCGCCGCAATGCCCTGTCCGCCGCCGATGCACATGGTTTCCAGCCCGTAGCGCGCACTGCGCCGGTGCATCTCGTGCGCCATGTCGGCCAGGATTCGACCGCCCGTCGCGCCAATGGGATGGCCCAGGCTGATCCCCGAGCCATTGACGTTGAGCATCTCCAGGCGCGAATCGTCGTCCGACCAGCCCCAGCCCTTGAGCACGGCAAGCACCTGCGGCGCGAAAGCTTCGTTGAGTTCGACCATGCCGATATCGTCCCAGCTATAGCCGCGTCGCGCGAACAGGCGCTCCACCGCGGGCACCGGGCCGATCCCCATGCGCGACGGATCGCAGCCCGCCGCCGCCCAGCCGCCGAACCACAGCATCGGGGTGAGGCCCATTTCCTCCAGCTTGTCTTCCGCAACCACGAGGCAGGCGGCCGCCGCATCGTTCTGCTGGCTGGCATTGCCGGCGGTAACGATGGCATCAGGATCGCGCTTGCCATCAATGGCGTAAAGCTTGCCTAGCGATTCGAGCGTCGCATCGGCGCGGTAGCCTTCATCGTGGTCGAACACCACGGGATCGCCTTTGCGCTGGGGGATCGCGACGGGCACCAGTTGCTCGGCAAATTTGCCGTCAGCCCAGGCCCGCGCTGCGTTCTGGTGGCTGCGCACCGCGAACTCATCCGCTGCCTCGCGGGTGATGCCGTAATCCTTCGCGAGGTTCTCGGCGGTTTCGATCATTCCGGTGATGACGCCGAAGCGTTCGACCGGCTGGCTCATCACCCGCCCCCGGCTGAGGCGATCATGCAGCGTGATATCGCCCATCCGCGCCCCGCCGCGCCCTTGCAAGGTGTAGTGTTCAACATTCGACATGCTTTCCACGCCGCCCGCCACGACGACATCGGCCATCCCCGTTTCCACCATCATCGCCGCCGTCGCCACCGCCTGCACGCCCGATCCGCAGCGGCGATCAAGCTGGAAGCCGGGGACTTCGAGGGGGAGGCCCGCCGCCAGCCAGCTCCAGTGACCGATCGCGGGCGCCTCGCCATTGCCATAGCCCTGGCTGAACACCACGTCATCAACCCGCGCCGGATCGATGCCGCTGCGCTCCATCAGCGCCTTGAGGATCACCGCGCCGAGCTGCCCGGCGTTCATGCTGGAAAGCCCGCCGAGGAACTTCCCCACCGGGGTGCGTAGTGGGGTGCAGATGGCGGCGCGTCTGGTCATGCTCTGTCCTTGTCTGAAAGTGCCACGGTCCCGGCATCCACCAGCTTGCCGATCGCGCCGGAGGAAAGCCCCAGCTTTTCGGCCAGCACCTCTTCCGAATGCTGCCCGAGAAACGGTGCCGGCGCAGGATCGCCCGCGTCCCGCCCTGAAAGGTTGGCAAAGGAGCGGGTAGCCGGGTAATCGAAGCCCGAAGGGTTGGCAGGCGCCGGGCCGAACAGCGGGTTGTCCGCCACCAGCGCCGGATCGTTCGCAGCCTCGAAGGCGGTGCGATAGCGTTCGAAGGTGCACGCCTGTGCGGTAAGGCGGGCTTCGATATCGGCATAGTCCATCATGTCCGCAGCGCCTTGGAACAGCGCGAACAATTCGGCCCGGTGCTGGAACCGCGGTGTGTCCCCGTCGGCAAACTTCACGCCATATTCGGCCTCCAGCACGCCGATGCCGCCTTCGACCCCGAAGGCTTTCACCAATCCGCTCCACTGCTTGGGCGTCAGCGCCGCGACCATGAAGCGCACCCCGTCACGGCTGCGGAAATCGCGCCCGAACGCGCCCCAGATCGCGTTGCCCAGCCGTTCGCGGTCCCCGCCGCGATACAGCACTTCCGCCATCAGCCCGGCGTTGGCCATCGTGCCGATTGCCACATCGCCCAGCGGCAGGCGCACTTCGCTGCCCTCACCCGTCTTGTCACGGTGGCGCAGCGCGGCGAGCAAGGCGAAGGCGCCGTAGGCTCCAGTGATGAAGTCCCACGCGGGCAATACCTGATTGACCGGCGGCGCGGTGGCCGGATCCCAGTCTTCTGGCCCGCACATCAGCGGGTAGCCGGCAGCGGCATTGACCGTGAAATCCATCGCCTGACGGCCATCGTGCCATCCCATGACGCGCAAGCTGACCATGTCGGCGCGTCGGGCCTGCATCGCCGCATGGCTCAGGAAGCTCTTTTCCGGCAGGTTGGTGATGCACTGGCCGACCGCGCTCGCCAGCTCCACCAGCAATTCGCGCCCCTCGCCCGATTGCAGATCGAGCGCGACCGATTTCTTGGCGCGGTTGAGGTTCTCCCAGGAAAGCGAACGTCCCTCGCGCGTCAGCATGTAGCGGTTGTAATCCAGCCCGCCCGCTGTGTGATCGACGCGGATCACCTCTGCACCCATCTGCGCGCAATAGAGGCCCGCCGTGGGCGAGGCGACGAAGCTGGAGACCTCGACGATGCTCAGGTCATTGAGGAGGTTGTACACTCAGGCCCCCGCCGCCCACTCACGCAGCATGTGCTTGGCAATCTGCAATTGCAGGATCTGGGTCGTGCCTTCGTAAATGCGGTAGATGCGCGCATCACGGAAGAAGCGTTCGGCATCGTATTCTGCCAGATAGCCCGCGCCGCCATAGACCTGCACCACCCGGTCGACCACGCGGCCGCACATTTCGCTGGCAAAGACCTTGAAGGCGGCGGCCTTGACCAGAATGTTCTCGCCCCGGTCGGCGCGCGCAGTGACATCGGCCATCATGCTTTCGGCCGCATAGATCTCGATCTCGCTGTCGGCGAGCATCGCCTGGATCAGCTGGAAATTGGCGATGGGTTCGCCGAAGGCCTTGCGTTCATTGGCATAACGCAGTGCCGAATCGAGCGCGCGCCGCGCATAGCCGGTCGCCGCCGCGCCTACGGAAATGCGGCCGTTATCCAAACTCTTCATCGCAAAGACGAAGCCCTTGCCGGTCTCGCCGCCCAGCAACGCATCGCCCGGCACATGCACATCGTCGAGCATGATGTCCGAAATATGCGATCCGGCCTGCCCCATCTTCCTGTCGGGCGATCCGGTCGAAACGCCCGGCGCATTCATCGGGACGAGGAACGCCGAGACGTGGGCGTTCTTGGGCAGGGCTTCCTTGTTGGTGCGCGCCATGATCAGCGCGACATCGGCGTGCGGCGCGTTGGTGATGTAACGCTTGGTGCCGTTGAGGATCCAGCCATTGCCTTGCGTGTCGGGCACTGCGGTTGTCTGAAGGCCCGCACTGTCGCTGCCCGAGCCCGGTTCGGTCAGGCCGAAACACGCGATCTTCCCTTCGGCGATCTGCGGATACCATTCTTCCTTCTGCGCCTGCGTCGCGCCGTTCTTCAGCGCGCTCGAAAACATCCCGACATTGATCGAGAAGATCGAGCGATAGGCCGGCGCGGCATAGGCCATGATGTTCACCACGCGCGCATACTGCGTCATGTTGAGCCCCGCGCCGCCGAATTCCTCGGGCACGGAGAGGCCGAACAGCCCCATATCGCGCATCTCGTTCACGATCGCGTCGGGAATGCGGTCTTCGGCGATCACCTGCGCCTCGGCCGGAAGCAACCGTTCGCGGACGTAACGCTGCAACTGCTCGGCGAATTGTTCGAAGGTGTCCTCGTCCATTCCGGTGTTAGCAGGCGCGGCGAGCGTGGTGGGAGCATTCATGGTGGGATTCGTCCTTGAACGGGAAGGCGGGCGGGGGCGTGTGCCTAGTTGCGCGTGGGCGCAGGAGGTTCCGGGTCGACCGGCACATCGGTGAGCGGTTCCGCCGGGACGGCCTCGGGCGGCAAACGACGCTCGTCGAGCATCGAGGCAGCATCTTCCAGCGCCTTCGCCTCGCCCGGGCTGACCTCGCCGGGCGCGCTCGCCCCTTCGTCCCCGCACGCAGCAAGGCAAAGGGCAAGGCACACGGCGATGGGCCAGCGCAGCACGGCGTTGCTTATTCGGCCGGGGCTTCAGCGGCGGCCGCGGCTTCGGCGGCAACATTGGCAGCAGCATCACCTGCAGCAGTGGCACCGGCTTCCGGCGTTTCCACAGCGCCCGGCGCATCGGTCACGGTGGCGGAAGGATCGGCGACCGGCGCTTCCTCGATCGGGGCAAGCGCAGCATCGGCGGGCATTTCCACCGTATCGGCGCTCACTTCGGTCGAAGCGTCATCGGCGCTGCCGCAGGCAGAAAGTAGCAAGGCAGCGCCGGAAAGGGCGGCCAGGGAGGTGGGCAGGGCAAAAACATTACGCATCGGATTGGTCCTTGTGTGGGTCACGTGATCGCGAGGGGTTTAGCCAAGCCTTGGGGGATACGCCAAGCGGCAAATGGTGTCTTAACCATTGCCGGCTATCTTGCCGCGCATGATCCGCAAGCCATCCTTTGCGCTCCATGCGCTCGCCGCCGCTGTTCTGTTGCCTGCCGCGGTGCTCGTTGCGCAGCCCGTGCCGGGCGCGTTCACCGTGACCGAAACCGGCCGCAGCTATTCCAATCTTCAGGACGCGGTGAACGATATCGGCAACGCCCGAGCCACGATTCGCATCCAGCCCGGCACCTATCGCCAATGCGCGGTGCAGGAACAGGGCGTCATCATCTACGAAGCGGCCGAGCCGGGCACCGTCACCTTCGCGGGCCGCGCGTGCGAGGGCAAGGCCGCGCTGGTGCTGCGCGGCACAGGCGCAGAGATCCGCGGGCTGACGTTCAGCAATATCAATGTGGCGGACGGCAACGGCGCAGGCATCCGGCTTGAAGCAGGCGCCCTTAACGTCGCCTATGCGCGGTTCGAGAACAGCCAGCAGGGCATTCTCACTGCCGATGATCCCGGCAGCCGCATCTACATCACCCGCTCCACCTTCACCGGGCTTGGCACTTGCGAGAACGACGCGGGCTGCGCCCATTCACTGTATATCGGCGACTACGGCTCGCTCACGGTGCGCGAAAGCCGGTTCGAACGCGGCACTGGCGGCCACTACCTGAAAGCGCGCGCGGGCGAGGTCGTGATCGAAGGCAACAGCTTCGATGACGCGAACGGGCGCACCACCAACTACATGATCGACCTTCCCGCCGGCAGCATGGGCCGGATTGCCGACAACTGGTTCGTGCAGGGGCGCGACAAGGAGAATTACTCCGCCTTCATCGCGCTGGGCGCGGAAGACCTGCTGCACGCGTCCGACGGGTTGGAAGTGGTGAACAACGAAGCCCGCTTCGTCCCCGGCCTTTCGCGGCAAAGCGTGTTCTTTGCTGACTGGACCGGATCGCGCATCGTGATGCAGGGCAACACGCTGGCAGCGGGCCTGACGCAATACGAGCAGCGTTAAGGCAGCAAGTGCCCTGACCGGTCGCGCTTGGTCGCCAGATAGCGGGCGTTGTGGGGGTTTTCCGGGAGCTGGTGCGGCACGCGCTCGCTCACCGTGATGCCGGCGGCTTCCAGCGCGATGACTTTCGCCGGGTTGTTGGTCAGCAACCGGATCGCGGTCGCACCCAGCAATTTAAGCATTCGCGCCGCCACCGGGAAATCGCGCGCTTCATCGGGCAGGCCGAGGCGCTGGTTCGCCTCGACCGTATCGAACCCCTGATCCTGCAAGCGGTAGGCGCGCAGCTTGTTGACGAGCCCGATCCCGCGCCCCTCCTGCCGCATATAGAGCAGCACGCCCCAGCCTCCGCTGCCTTGCGCCTCGTGCGCCATCGCATGCAGCGCAGCGTCGAGCTGCGGGCCGCAATCGCATTTCAGGCTGCCGAGGATGTCGCCGGTCAGACATTCCGAATGGAGGCGCACAAGCGGCTGTCGGTCGCCCGATTGCTTGCCGATGACCAGCGCCACGTGTTCGCGCAGATCGGCGGCTGACCGGAAAGCGACGATTTCCGCATCCTCGCACGCGTGGACAGGTAGCCGTGCGCGCGTGACGACCCTGAGCGCCCCGGCATCGGAATAGGCGGCCAGATCGGATATCTCGACCGGCACCGCCTCGCCCGCATTCACCGGATCGACCAAAAAGGCGGGCAGGATTCCCGCGATCCGCGCCAGTTCCAGCGCGGCGCGGGCGGTCTCTTCCCAGTCCAGCGTCACCGCCTTGAACGGGCCTTTGAGCGGATTGCCCAGATCAAGCGCCGGATCGGCAATCGGCAGGGCGTCGCGCACAGTGAAGTCTTCACCGCCTGCGATCAGCACCGGAGCGTGCGGCACCGCGGCATCGCGCTGGTTGGCGAGTTTGAGCGTCGCCGCGCGCGCAGCGGAAATCAGCATCCGCGGCGCGGTCGCCGCTGTCGCGATGGCAGTTTCGACCGGCAGCAGGGTCGGCCCACCTGCGAACGCCAGTGGCCAGCCATGGCGTAAGCCGTCCACGGCTTGTGCAGCGCGGCGTTCTGGGGAAGGCGCGCTCAGAGATCGAACTCCGTGATCAGCGGAACGTGATCGGACGGCTTTTCCCAGCCGCGTGCCGCTTCGATCACGCGGTGTCCGGTTGCTTGCCGCGCCAGATCGGGCGAGGCCCACATGTGATCGAGCCGGCGGCCCTTGTCATTTTCCTGCCAGCCCGGATTGCGGTAGCTCCACCAGCTATAATAGCGGCCCGGATGCGGCACATGTTCACGCCCGATATCGACCCAGCCGTGGGCGTCGCGAAACTTGCCCAGCGTCTCGACCTCGATCGGCGTGTGACTGACGACCTTCAAAAGCTGCTTGTGGCTCCACACGTCGCTTTCGAGCGGGGCGATGTTGAAATCGCCGACGATCAGCGTGGGCCGGTCGAGCGTGTCGGCCCACCTGGTCATCCGGCCAAGGAAATCGAGCTTCTGCCCGAACTTTGCGTTCACCGCGCGGTCGGGCACGTCGCCGCCGGCGGGGACATAGACGTTTTCGATCAACAGATCCTTGCCCAGCACCTCCACCCCGATATGCCGTGCCTCGCCATTGTCCTGCCAGTCGTGGCGGGTCAGCTCGCGGATCGGGACACGGCTGACCGTGGCGACGCCGTGGTAGCCCTTCTGTCCGCTCACCGCCTGATGGGTGTAGCCCAGGTTCGCCAAAGCTGATGCTGGGAACAGGTGGCTTTCGCACTTGATCTCCTGCAGGCACAGAATGTCGGGCGCGGCCTCGGTCAGCAGCTTTTCGATCAGGCCCACGCGCAGGCGGGCGGAGTTGATATTCCAGGTGGCAACGCTCAGCATCGGGCGGACTTAGGGGGAGATGGCTCCGCCCTCAAGTAGCGAAGCGGTAGGGCACCAAGAACGCCCTCAAGTAGCGAAGCGGTGGGGCACCAAGAACGCCCTCAAGTAGCGAAGCGATAGGGCGACCAAAAACGCTAAATCCAGCCACCGGCGATGCGCTCAATTCGCAAACCGTCACTTTACGGTCATCTTCACACCCGATACCGCGCTGCCCAAGGAGAACCTGTGATGACCCCGTCCCGCGCGCTGATCGCTCTTGCTGCTGCTGCCCTCCCGCTGGGTGCCTGTGCAACCACGGCAGAACCCCGTTCGGCGCCGGTCGCCCAGTCCTCCGCCCAGTCCGCCGCACCGGCCAAGGCCAAGAACGTCATCCTGTTCATCGGTGACGGCATGGGCATCTCCACGATCACCGCCGCGCGCATCTACGAAGCGCAAAAGCGTGGGGAAACCGGCGAGGAAAATCGCCTCAGCTTTGAAAAGTTCGACAATGTCGCGCTGGTCAAAACCTACAACACCAACGCCCAGGTGCCCGACAGCGCCGGCACCGCAACCGCAATGCATTCGGGGCAAAAAACCCGGATCGGCGTGCTCGGCATCGGGCCGGAAGCAGAAAAAGGCGTGTGCAAAGACGCACTCGCTCACCCGCTTCCCCTGCTGGGCGAAGAGGTGAAACAGCGGGGCCTCGCCCTCGGGATCGTAACCACCACACGCCTGACTCACGCCACCCCCGCCAGCGTCTTCTCCCGTAGCGCCGATCGTGACTGGGAGGGGGACAACAACATCCCCGACGATCAGCAGGGCCAGGGGTGCAAGGATATTGCCCTGCAACTCGCCGAAGCGGCTTTCGATGTGGCTTTAGGCGGCGGCACATCGGCCTTCTACGGCAAGGACAAGGACCGCGCCGGTCGCCGGATCGAGGCCGGGGCCGATCTGCCCGCCACATGGGCAGCCAAAAATGGCGGCACCGTGGTCAGGGACGCCGCCGGCCTTTCCGCCGCGCCGATGGACAAGCCGGTGCTCGGCCTGTTCAACCCCAGCCACATGACCTTCATGGCCGATCGCAAGGCCGATTCGCCTGAGCCGACCCTGACCGACATGACAGCAGCCGCCCTCGCCCGGCTGAAGGCCGACCCCGATGGCTACTATCTGATGGTCGAAGGGGGGCGGATCGATCACGCCCACCATGCAGGGCAGGCAGGCTATGCGTTGGAAGAGGCGGTAGAATTCGCTCGCGCGGTGCAATATGCCGTTGATAACACCGACCCTGCCGAAACGCTCATCATGGTGACGGCCGATCACAGCCACGTCTTCACGATCGCGGGCTATCCGCAGCGCGGGAACGACATTTTGGGGTTTGTCGTCCCGCCTGCCGGGCGCGGCGAAGACGGCGGGGACGGTAAGTCGCCCGTGCTGGCGGCGGACGGCAAGCCTTACACCACACTCGGTTACGCAAACGGACCGGGAGCGGTGCGTGGTGAGCGACAGGTGCCCGAAACCGGCATCGCGGCGCGCCAGCAAGCATTGGTACCGACCGGCGGCGAAACCCATGCGGGCGAGGATGTGGCGCTGTTCGCCACCGGACCCGGCGCGACCCGCGCACGCGGCGTGATCGAACAGAACGTGATCTATGCGATCATCCGCAAGGCATTGGGCTGGGGGGAATAAGCGGCAACGTCGCGCCGGAGCAGGGCTCAACCGTCGAAGGCGGAAAACCCCGTTTTCGACATACAAAAACCCTCGACCCGGGGGCGTTGGGTCGAGGGTTCCATAGAGCGTTCGTCACGCTTGTACAAAGCAGGCCCATTACGAAGGGTGGGCAACAGGGGGGAAACCTCCCTTCGAGCCGCCTTGTTGATAATGATTAGCCGTTGGAGGCTTTCAATCACATGAACGCGGCCAGAATCTTGTCGCTTTCATACAACCGCTCGTCGCCAGACGAGCTATCCGGGCCGACGGGTCGTTCGGCGCGGATCCTTAAACGTGAAGGCGCTGTCAGCAACGCTGACGCCGTAACGCTGGTTCGACAATTGCACGCGGGTGCGATTGTTCTGCGCGTCCAGCGCGACCCAATAGGCCAGTTCCAGCCCGCCAGGGGCAGAGGGCTTGCGAACGAAGATCAGCGTGATCATGCCGAATTCGGGCTTTTTGGGATCGCGCACTTCAACGCTCAGCACATTGGGATCGCGCGTCGCCACTATCTTGCCGAACGCCTTGACGTCCTTTTCAGGATTGAACAGCGCCCCCAGCGGCGAATTGCCGATCGGCCAGCGTTCGACCTGATTGACCTCGTAATCGATCATGTAGAGCGATTTGCCGTTCGAGATGACGAGGAATTCGGCATCCTTGCCATAGTCGAAGCGAATCTTGCCGGGGCGCTTCAGCGTCATCTGTCCGCGCAGCGTCGAACCCTGACGATCCGTCTGGGTGAAGTCGGCCTTCATGGTGGAGATGCCGCGCAGCGCGCCGACGACCTTGTCGAGATCGCTGGTGGCCTGCGCTGCGGCGGGCGCGGTCAAAGGGGCCGTACCAACGGGCGCAAGGCCCAGCGCGAGCGCACCGGCCCCAAGGCCGATCGCCAATGTACGAAAAGAAGGGATACGTTTTGTCATGCCGATGCGGTTAAGACCGCGGGCTTGAACTGTCGATGAATTATCGCACCTGCCGCCAGTCAGGTTCAATCGCGGCGGCAGCTACGCAAAGCCGATCTTACTTGATCTTGGCTTCCTTGAATTCAACGTGCTTGCGCGCAACCGGATCGTACTTCCGGAAGCTCATCTTTTCGGTGATGTTGCGCGGGTTCTTCTTGGTCACATAGAAGAAGCCGGTGCCCTCGCTCGAGACGAGGCGGATCTTGACGGTGGTGGGCTTCGCCATGGCGGGTTCCTGTCAACTGGGTCGGCCCGGCGCATGCGTCACGCAGGGCTAAAAAAGCAAATAGCGGCATGCCCGGTTGAACCGGCACACCGCCACACGAGGGCGCCATTCGCCGATTCACAGGCAAAAGTCAAGGCAGGCTTGGCGTGTCCGGCTACCAGTCCGAAGCGCGCGGTTTGCCGCGATTGGCCTTCACCGTGCCGCGCTCCTTCTTGACCTTGAGCCGCGCTGTCTTGCCGATCCGGTTCAACCGGGTCTTGGCGCGGCGCTTGGGCTGGGTCTGCGCCTCATCCAGCAGCGCCGCCAGCTTCACACGGGCATCCTGCCGATTGGCTTCCTGCGTCCGGTGCGCCTTGGAATTGATGATCAGATCGCCGTTGCCGGCCAACTTCGCGCCTGCCAGCGTCCGCAGCCGTGCGAACACCACAGGGTTAAGGCGCAGCGCGTAGATGTTGACGCGCAGTTCCACTTCGGTGGCGACCTTGTTGGCGTTCTGTCCGCCCGGGCCAGAGCCTGCGAGGAAACTTTCACTCGCCAGCCGGATGGCGCGGGCACTCAGCGATTCGGGGGCGTCTTCATCCATCGCCCGCCCCGAAGGCGACAAAGTCCGCCGGCAGGCCCGCGCGCGCTTCGATCGTGGTCTTGCCCGGCCGGGTCAGGGTCAGACTTTCGGCGTGGAGCATGGTGCGCTTGGCCGCCCCGGCCGATCCGGCACCATAGACCGGATCGCCCAGCAATGCCGCGCCGAGGCCAGCCAGTGCATGAACGCGCAGCTGGTGTGTGCGGCCGGTTTCGGGCCGGAAGCGGATCAGGCTGTTGGGCCCGAGTTCCTTGACCAATTCCCAATGTGACACCGCCAGCTTGCCCTTCTTTGCCGGGATCATCCGCCAGCCTTTTTCGACCGAGCTGATCTTGGACAGCGAAAGCTCGATCGTTCCCGATTCGCTTTGGGGATGGCCGGCCAGGATCGCCAGATAGGTCTTGCCCACCAGCCGATCCTCGAACGCCTTGTTGAACCGGGCCAAGGCCTTGGGATTGCGCGCCAGCAACAGGCAACCGCTGGTGTCGGTATCAAGCCGGTGCACCGCAACCGGCGGTCGCTGAAAGCCCAGCTTCAGCCGTTCGAGGTGGTCTTCCAGACAGATGCCGCCTTTGCGCGGCCGATCGACCGCCATGCCCGAAGGCTTGTCGATCACCAGTGCTTCGCCGTCTTCGTAGAGGATTTTGATATCAGCCATGCGCCCCGTTACCTGCTCGCTTCCGGCTTGTCGAAGGGCGATGCATGGCTAGACCAACTGCGCCCGCATCAACCCACGCAAGGCATTGCCGATCCAGAAGCCCTGCGCCAGATCGTCAAGCGTCAGCTCCGCCTCGCGCGCCTTGCCCGTCGCGATGAGATGCGCACGCAACACGCCGGGCAGCAGGCCGGTGTGGGCCGGCGGGGTCAGCAGCACGCCGTCTGCACCGTCCGCGAACACGCAGGTAAAGCTGCCCTCGGTCACCTGCCCGTCCCCCCTCACCAGCACCGCTTCTTGCGCACCGAACGTCTGCGCAGCCGCCAACGCGTCCTCGTAGAATCCGCGATCCGACGTCTTGTGCGCCAGCCGCCAGTCCGAGGGATCGAGCGGGTGAGGCAGCGCGGCCACCCGGACCGGATCATCCAGGGCAGGCGGAAGCGGCCCGGTCTCCAGCGCGCTCGCCCCGCTGCGCGACACCATCAGGCGCACGCGCGCGGGCGCCACGAGCTCAAAGCACACCGCCTGGATGTGGTTACGCAAGGCATGGCGATCAAACACGAAACCGAGCGTCGCCGCGCTCGCTTTCATCCGCTCCAGATGCAGTTCCAGAAGCGCGATCCCGCTGTCAGGTTCGAACCGCATGGTCTCGATCAGGTCACAGGTGGCTGCGGTAAGCCCCGGCGTCGCGCGGCGCACGAACCCGGCCTTGACCTCGCATTCGCGCCGTTCGGACAACGCATCGCTATCCGCCACAATCGCCGATCCGATGCCGAGAACGGCGCTGCCCTGCCCGTTTTCGATGGGGGTCAGCCGCAAGGTGCGAATCGCCACGTTGAAGGCAGCATGGGAGAGTCCCGCTCCATCGGGCGCATCGATTCGCCCGATCGCGCCGCAATAGGGGCCGCGCGCATCGCGCTCCACCGTGCCCAGCAATTCCATCGCCCGGATCTTGGGCGCGCCGGTGATCGATCCGCAGGGAAACAACGCCCGCACCAGATCCATCGCGCCCTTGCCCGGCTGCAAGGTGGCGCGCACGGTGGAAACCATCTGATGCACCGTCGGATAGCTTTCCACCGCAAAGGGCGCGTCAACACGCACGCTGCCCGCCTCGGCCACCCGCGACAGATCATTGCGCATCAGATCAACGATCATCAGGTTTTCGGCCCGGTCCTTCATCGAGGACACTAATTCTTCCACCGCCGCGCGATCCACCGCCGGATCAGCGGCGCGGGGGCGCGTTCCCTTCATCGGCTTCACCTTGGCTTGCGCGCCGTTCAGCGCCGCGAACAGTTCGGGCGAGAAGCTGAGCAGCCAGTGCGATCCGTCGAAAATCAATCCGCCATACCCGGCCGCCGCTGAATCGCGCAGCGCGGCATACAGCCCCACCGGATCGCCGCGGAACGAGCCCGCCAGCGTATAGGTGAGATTGGCCTGATAGATGTCTCCGGCACAGATCGCCTCACGCAATGTGGCGAAGGCGGCGGCGTAACCACCCGGAGAAAGTTGCGGCTCCATCGGGCCAAGCGTGCCCGGGCCTTGCGCGCGTGCTTCCAGCCAGCCGGGAACATCCTCCGCCGCAATCGCGTGCGGGGCATCAAACAGGCCGAGCCACACCAGCGGCCCCGCCGCGCCTGACCGCGCCGGGGCCAGGTGCGCCAGTTTGGGTTCGAGCGCCAAACCTGCCTCATAGGCAATATACCCCGCCAGCGCCCCGCCACAGGCCACCCGCGCCGCTTCGGCCGCGGCCAGCACGCGATCCACCTCATCGGGCCGCTGCGCCACGAACACAGCGCGCGGATTTTCGTAAAGCAGGGCGTCGGCGGCGGTTTCGCCCGATCCTTCACGGGCGCGGGCATCATCGAGCAGAACGAAAGGCATTGTCTGACCCATGCCGGGTAGCCTTGGCCAAAACCAGCGCCGTTGTCGAGAACTTGACCGCTGCGGGCCGCCCCTGCACATCACCGGCAACGGCAATTTGATGGGGGCAGGCCATGGCGGACAGCGCGACGGAAATATTTTTGGGGCTGGGATCGGATGGTTCGCGCCAGGCCCTGGCATTGAGCCGGTCGAACCGCCACGGGCTGATCGCAGGCGCGACCGGAACCGGCAAGACCGTGACATTGCAGGGCATCGCCGAAAGCTTTTCGATGGCCGGGGTGCCGGTGTTCGTGGCCGATGTGAAGGGTGACCTGTCAGGGATCGCGATGCCGGGCTCGCCGACCTTCAAGCACGCCGAAAAGCTGGAAAGCCGCGCCCGGGAACTGGGCATCACCGACTATGCCTATACCGATAATCCCGTGATCTTCTGGGATCTTTACGGGGAACAGGGCCACCCGATCCGCACCACGATCTCGGAAATGGGGCCGCTGCTGCTGTCGCGTTTGCTGGATCTCAACGAGACGCAGGAAGGGGTCTTGCAGATCATCTTCCGTCATGCCGACGAGAACGGATTGCTGCTGCTCGACTTTGCCGACTTGCAGGCGCTGCTGGCCTGGGCGAACGCAAATTCGGCCGAATTGTCCGGCAAATACGGCAACGTCACCAAGCCTTCGGTCGGGGCGATCCAGCGGCAATTGCTGTCGTTCGAATCGCAAGGGGCGAACCATTTCTTCGGCGAGCCGGCGCTCGAGATCGACGACTTTCTCAAGGTGGATGATCAGGGGCGCGGCATCATCAATGTTCTGGCCGCCGATAAATTGATGCGCAGTCCCAAGCTCTATGCCACCTTCCTGCTGTGGCTGCTGGCAGAACTGTTCGAGACGCTTCCCGAAGTCGGCGACCCGGAAAAGCCCAAGCTGGTGTTCTTCTTCGATGAGGCGCACCTGTTGTTCGACGATGCGCCCAAGGCCTTGCAGGACACCATCGAACAGGTGGTGCGGCTGATCCGGTCGAAGGGCGTGGGGGTGTTTTTCGTCACGCAGAACCCGATCGATATTCCCGAAGAAGTCGCCGGCCAGCTGGGCAACCGGGTGCAGCATGCCTTGCGCGCCTTCACGCCGCGTGATCAGCGCGCGATCAAGGCGGCGGCCGAGACCTTCCGGATCAACCCCAGGCTGGATGTCGAAACCGCGATCACTGAATTGAAGGTCGGCGAGGCGCTGGTGTCCATGCTGGACGAAGACGGCGCACCTACGATTGTCGAGCGCACGCTGATCAAGCCGCCGCGCTCGCGCCTTGGGCCGGTTACGCCCAAGGAACGCGCCATCATTCAGTCGGTCAGCCCGCTCGACGGGAAATACGATACCCGCGTCGACCGCGCCAGCGCCGCCGAGGTGCTGGCCGCCAAGGCCGCCGATGCTGCCGCGACCGCTGAAGAAGTGGCCGAAATGGGCCGCGAAGAGGTTGGCAAGCGGGCACGCACAACCCCTTCGGTGTGGGAGAAGGCCGGCAAGAGCGCGATGACTGCGGCAAGCGGTTCGCTGGCGTCGATCGCGGTGGCGGCGGTGCTGGGCAAGAAGTCCGGCGCCAATCCGCTGCGCACCGGCGCAACCGCTTTTGTCAGAAACCTGATCGGCGGATTGATGCGTTAAGCCACAATGTTCCTGCAATGTTTCACGTGAAACATTGCAGGATTTGGCCTGCAAGGCGCGGCCTGGGCAGGGGCAAGCAGAGTCAAGCAGGGGTCAAGACGGGTCTGCCCCACGGCAAGACAGCCTCACGCGTCGGCAGCAGCGACCATGCAATAGGCGTTCAGCTTGTTGCCATCGGGATCGCGGAAATAGCCCGCGTAAAAGCCGTCATCGCCGCGCGGGCCGGGTGCGCCTTCATCGCTTCCTCCGTAGGCCATCGCAATGTCATAGACCGCGTGGACATCGTCGGGCGTCTTGACCTCAAGCGCCACCATCACCCCATTGCCCACGCTTGCAGGCTGGCCATCGAATGGCAGCGTCGCCGCGATCCCGGTGCCGCCGCCCCATTCGCCCCAGGCGATGAACGCTTCGGTGTCCATCATCCGCCCCACGCCGAAATGCGCGGACAACGCATCATAAAACGCCGCCGCGCGCGGCAGATCGTTGGTGCCCACAGTAACATAGCCGATCATGCGTGTTCCTCCCGGTAAATGCGCGACTCGTGATCGGAACATTACAGGAACACGGGAATGCCAACAAGCGTCAAAGCGGCGCGGTCTCACGCTCCACCCAGGCCAGATCGTCACCCGTCAGGCGCGGGGTCAGCACCTCGCGCACGCGGGCGTGATAGGTATCGACCCACGCAATCTCTTCGGAAGTCAGCAGGCTCTTGTCGATCAGCTTGCGGTCCAGCGGCACGAAGGTCAGCGTCTCGAACCCGAGCCAGCGGCCTTCCATGCCTTCGATCTGCCGCTCCTCAATCAGCGCGAGGTTTTCGATCCGGATGCCGAAGGCGTTCGGCTTGTAATAGCCCGGCTCGTTCGAACAGATCATCCCGGCGTGCAGTTCCTGCCCTGTCCCGGCCTGCCCGCCCGCAGGCTTGGCAATGCGTTGCGGGCCTTCATGCACGGCGAGTACACTGCCCACGCCATGTCCGGTGCCGTGACCGTAATCGACGCCCGCTTCCCACAGATATTGCCGCGCCAGAATGTCGAGCTGCGCGCCGCACGTCCCTTGCGGAAACACCGCGCGGGCAAGCTGGATATGGCCCTTCAGCACGCGGGTGTTGCGATCGCGCATTTCGGGCGTCGGCACCCCCGCACCATCGGGCGTCCCGATCCAGACCGTGCGGGTGATATCGGTGGTGCCGCCAGGATATTGCCCGCCCGAATCGACGAGGTAGATCGAGCCCGGCGGGATCGGGATATTGCTGTCTTCGTCCACCTTGTAATGCGGCAGCGCGGCGTGGCCTGCGGCGGCAGAGATCGTGTCGAAGCTGAGATCATGCAGGCCGGGGTCTTCCTCACGAAAGGCTTGCAGGCGGGCCGCGGCGGCGAGTTCATCGACACCGCCCTTGGGCGCTTCGATTTCCAGCCAGCGCAGGAAGCGGCTGACCGCTGCCCCGTCACGCGCCTGCGCGTCGCGGTGACCATCCTGTTCGGCGGCGTTCTTGATCGCCTTGGCCAGGATCGTCGGATCCTGCTTGAAGGTGAACGTGGCGCCGCCGGCCCGCAGGCCTTGCGCAATGCCGACCACGGCGAAATCAGGATCGAGGACAACGCTTTGCCCCGCATATTCGCCAAGCGCGCCCTCAAACGCCGCCCGGTCGCGGATCGTGACCGCATTGCCCAGATGGCGGGTGAGTTCGGGCGTCACCTTCTCGGGCGCGATGAAGAGCTCGGCGCTGCCATCCTTGCGGGCGATGACATAGGACAGGGCGACGGGCGTATGCGCCACATCGGCCCCGCGAATGTTGAGCAGCCAGGCCACCGAATCGAGCGCCGGGATCACCACCGCATCGTGGCCTTCCTTGACCAGCCAATCGGCAACAGCCGCACGCTTGTCGGCCGAGGACCGCCCCGCCATCGCTTCGTCATGCACCCGCGCCTGCGCCACCGATGGCGCGGGGCGATCGGACCACACCGCGTCGATCGGGTTGCTGTCCGCCGGCACGAGCGTGATGCCCTTGGGGTTGACCTGGCGTTCCAGCGCTTCGACCCAGCCCCAGGTGTGGAGCCAGGGGTCGTAGGCGATCCGGGCACCGTCAGCGCACACATCGGCCAGCCAGCCGCTCAGGCTTTCGCCCGGCACGCTCTTGTAATCGAACAGGTTTCCATCAACCTGCTCGCGCACCTGCACGGTGTAGCGCCCATCGACGAAGATCGCCGCGTGATCCAGCGTCACTGCGGCAAAGCCCGCCGATCCGCGAAAACCCGTCAGCCATTCCAGCCGCTGCGCATAATCGCCGACATATTCGCTCATGTGTTCATCGGAGATGGGGATGACGAAACCGTGCACGCCCCGACGCTTCAGCTCCTCGCGCAGGGCGGAAAGGCGGGCTTGGCCGGAGAGTTGGGGGGTTTGCATCAGCATCGTGTGGTCCTCAGGTGTCGGCGCGGGTCTTGCCGCGCGGGAATGTCTCGCTAGAACCGCCAACATAGGCCCAAGGCCGCGGTTTTTCCACCCGCTGCGCAAGGGCCGGACGCCAACAGGGGACGACCGCAATGCTCCGCCAGATCAGCACCCACGCACTTGCCACCGCACTTCTTGCCACCACCTTGGCGGTAGCCGCTCCCGCTCGTGCCACCACGAACAGCCCAGAGGAACAGACCCGCGTGACCACATCTGCCGCCGCTTCCAGCACCGATATCCAGCCCCCCGTCGCCGAGAAGCGCCCGCACACCTACACGCATCACGGGATCACCATCGAAGACCCCTATGACTGGCTGTATGACAAGTCCTACCCCACCATCGATGACGAGGACGTGCTGAACCACGTCAAGGCGGAGAACGCCTATTTCGAAGCCAAGATGGGCGCGCAGGCCCCCTTCACCGAAGCACTGTTCACCGAGATGCGCGCGCGTATCAAAGAAGACGATTCCACGGTGCCGCAGAAGGATGGCGATTACATCTACTGGTCCGAATTCGAAGAAGGCGCGCAGTATCGCAAGCATTACCGCAAGCCTGTAAGCGGCGGCGGGGCCCAGCTCATCATTGACGAGAACCAGTTGGCCGAGGGGCAGGAATATTTCCGCCTTGGCGCAGCGTCGATCAGCCAGAACGGGCGGTTTCTCGCCTATTCCGCCGATACCGACGGGTCGGAACGTTACACCGCGCGGATCAAGGATCTGGAAACCGGCGAACTGCTGCCCGATGTCATCACCAACCTGCGCAGCGATCTGGTCTGGGTCGCGAATGATACCGCACTGGTCTATGGCCCCTCGACCGAGGAATGGCGCACGCTGAAGGCCAAGCTGCACGTGATCGGCACCCCGGTCGAACAGGACGTGACGCTCTACAAGGAAGAAGACCAGAGCTTTAGTGTCGGCACCGGGCTTTCGGCGCAGGATGACTGGCTGGTGATCGCCACCGGCGACAACGAGACCAGCGAAGTGCGTCTTGTCCCCGCTGCCACCCCCACCGCGCAGCCGATTCTCATCAAGCCGCGCCAGAAGGGCGTCGAATACAGCGTCGATGTGCGCGATGGGGAGGTGTGGGTGTGGACCAATGACGACCACATCAACTTCCGTCTCGCCAAGGCCAAGCTGGAGACGCCGGGCGAATGGCAGACGGTGATTGCCGGGTCGGACGAATTCTACCTGACCGGCTTTGACCTGTTCAAGGATTTCTACGTCACCGAAGGGCGCCAGAACGGGCTCGACCAGATCCATCTGCGCCAATATGGCGATGCGGACCGGATCACCCCGATCAGCTTCCCCGAAGCGAGCTACACCGCCGGGCTTTCCAACAACCCCGAATATGACATGAGCGCGCTGCGCCTGTCCTATCAAAGCATGGTCACGCCCAGCACGATCTATGATTACGACGTGGCGACCGGCGGTCTGGAAACGCTCAAGACGCAGGAAATCCCCAGCGGTTACGATGCCAGCCTCTATGTCACCGAACGCGTGAGCGTGCAGGCGCGCGACGGGACGATGGTGCCGGTCAGCGTGGTGATGCGCAAGGACCGCGCCGAAATCCTGGCCAAGGCCGGGATCGAAGGGCCGGGGCCGCTGCATCTCTATGCCTATGGCGCCTATGGCTATGCCGTGCCGCCGGGCTTCTCGACCTCGCGCCTCTCTCTCGTGGATCGCGGCTTTGCCTATGCCATCGCGCATATTCGCGGAGGGGATGATCTGGGGCGGCGCTGGTATCTGCAAGGCAAGATGTTCGAGCGGACCAACACCTTCAACGACTTTGTCGATGCCGGGCGCGGGTTGATTGCGGAAGGCTACACCGCCGAAGGCATGGTCACGGCCAGCGGCGGATCGGCGGGCGGCGAACTGATGGGCGCGATCATCAATCAGGACCCCAAGCAGTACGGCGCCATCGTTGCGCACGTGCCCTTCGTCGATGTGCTGAACACGATGCTGAACAAGGATTTGCCGCTGACGCCGGGTGAATGGCAGGAATGGGGCAACCCCATCACCGACAAGGCGGCGTTCGCCTACATGCTGTCCTATTCGCCTTACGATCAGGTCGTCGCCAAGGAATACCCGCCGATGCTGGTGACAGCGGGCCTCAACGATCCGCGCGTGACATACTGGGAGCCGGCCAAGTGGGTCGCCAAGCTGCGTGAAGTGAAGACCGACGACAACCTGCTGCTGATGAAGACCAACATGGGCGCAGGCCACGGCGGGCAATCGGGCCGCTGGAACGCGCTGAAGGAAACGGCGGAGGAGTTCGCCTTCATCCTGTGGCAGATGGGGATGGCTCCCAAAACGGGCGGCGAGTGACAGGCCCGAACACCTTCACTCGCACCTTCATGGCCAAGCCGCAGCACATCGACGCGCTCGGCCACGTAAACAACACCGTGTGGGTGCAGTGGATTCAGGACATGGCCACCGCGCATTGGGATGCGGTTGCCCGCCCGGAGGATCGCGCCGCGTTCTTCTGGGTCGTGGTGCGGCACGAGATCGATTACCGCGGCAACGTGTCGGAGGGCGAAATCGTTACGGCGACCACCTGGATCGAAGGCGCGGGCATGGGTGCCAAATCGCTCCGCCGGGTCGAGTTTACCGACGCAGGCGGCAAACGCCTCGTCAGCGCGAGCACAACCTGGGCGATGCTCGACAAGGCGACGGGACGGCTGGCGCGGGTGCGGCCCGAGGTGCTGGCGCCGTTTGCTTGAGGTTGCAGCACACAAGTTTACTCAGGCGCCAACTCGGGCGCCCGTAAATCAGGCCGCGCGGTCTTCTGCCTGCTGCCGGCTTTCAGGCGCGGCCTTGAACACCGTCAGGCGTTCATAGGCTATGCGATTGCGACCTGCGGCCTTGGCTTCGTACATCAGCGCATCGGCGCGGGCGTAGAATTCGGTGAAGGTTATCTTGTGACGGCTGGCTTCGGCCATCACCACCACGCCCATGCTGGCAGTCACCGGCAAATCGAGTCCCGGCACAGCCTTGGCGATCCGCATCGGTATCGCACGGCGCAACGCTTCGGCACGGTCGAGCGTGTGGAGCCCGCGCAACAGCACGACAAACTCCTCGCCCCCCAGCCGCACCGCCACCGTATCGCGATCTCCGCTTGACCGAAGCGCGCTGGCGCAGGCGATCAGCGCCGCATCGCCGACCTGATGCCCATGAAGATCGTTGATCGCCTTGAACCGGTCGAGATCGACCAGCGCGAAGGTATCGAAGCCTTGCACCAGCAGATCGTCAAACCGCGCCTCGATCGCGCGGCGGTTCATCAATCCGGTGAGCGAATCGCGGGTCGAGATGTGTTCGAGCATCTTGGCCTCGGTCAGCGCGGCATCACGTTCGCGGCGCAGCGCCAAGAAACGATCGGCAATCGCAAGGCTGATGACCACCACTTCGATGCCCGTCGCCACAAACATCATCAGATCAAGGCTCGACGGCCCGGTGTGCAGCCCCAGCCCGCGTGTCAGCCGTTCCACCGAAGCGGCGATCAGCGGTGCCCATGCTGCGGCGACAAAGCGGGCTGAACGGCTACCGCGCATGATCGCATGGATGATGGCAAAGCTGGCGATCAGCGCGGCCGGCGAGATCGCGAGGAAATAGGCCAGATCATCAAAGGCCTGCGTGGCGTGAAGCTGAAACGAAAACAGGCCGGGCACGAGAATCGTCCAGCACCCCGCCCAGAAGGTGAAGCGCCGCACCCTCGGATCCAGCGCGCCGTGCTCCAGAAATGCGCTCAAAAACAGCAGCGCCGCACCGCACCCGATGGCCCATGATAACGGAGCCAGCACCGCCAACGCCGCAACCGACACCGTGACGAAAACAGAAATCAGGCCGCCCGCGAACAGGACATATCCCATCATCCCGGTCACCATCAGCGCGTGGAGCAACACGAACCGTTCGCGCAGCACAAGATAGAATGTGATGTCGAACAACAGCGGCAGGACGAGCATTCCCAGCACCAGTGCCAGAATCATCATTTCCAACTGCGTCCGCGCCACGTTTTCGGGATCGCGGGCCAGCCGCGCCTCGGTCAAAAGCGGGATCGAGTGGGGCAGATCGATCCGGGCAATCACCATACGGGTATCAGCCGTGATCTGCGGCAATGGCAGGCGGAAAACGGGGCCGGCCGCAATCGGCTCGCCGTCGGCTTCGACATAGCTGACGCTGCGTTGCGCGCCGTTTGCATCAATGGCGGTCAGCGTGATCCCCTGATGCCGGGCGGTGCGGCTGAAGAAATAGCGCGGCGGCGCATTCCCCTGCCAGCTTGCGGCATCAAATTTGAGCCAGGCCACCGGTTGATCGGCCCGCCACGCCTGGTCGTCACATATCCAGACCGGTGGTGCTTTCATGGCGCGGGAGGCGGAATCATGACCGGTGGTGGTATGACAGACCGGGGCAAAAGCAGGCGCGTCCCGATCCTCAGCCGCAACCGGACGCGCAGCCAGCAACGCCAGCAGCACGGCAACCATCGCAGCACGGAACAAGAGGCGCATGACATCCACGGCGGGGCGTTACCATGCAAGCCGTTACGATGCTGTTAAGATAGTTATCTCCATTCTGGAGCAAATATACCACGTTGTCAGAGACTTGCAGGGCCGCGCACACCGTTGGCTTGGGGGCCAGCCTGCTGCGCCCGGATCGTCACGGGCTTGTCATCAAATCCCCTTAGCGCGACCTTAGTAGAACCTGCGTTTTCGCACCGCTTCAGGAAACTTCATGGCACATCGCACGCTCGCCTTCTCCACATTTGGCGCCGTTATCAAACTTGGCACCGCATTGGTCTTCGCTGGCGCCATGGTGTCGGGTTGCTCGGAAAACTCCTCGGCCCAGTCGGTCCATGCGGTTGGGTCTTCAACGGTTTACCCCTTTGCCAAGGTGGTGGCGGAAAACTTTTCGCGGTCCAACCCGGACATGCCTTCGCCGCTGATCGAATCGACCGGAACCGGCAATGGCATCCAGCTGTTCTGCTCCGGCCTTGGCCCCAACACGCCCGACATGGCCAACGCCTCGCGCCGGATGAAGCCTTCGGAATTCGATGCATGCAGCGCCAACAGCGTCGATGAAGTGATCGAATTGCAGGTCGGTCTGGACGGCATCGCCTTTGCTGCGGCCAGGGGCGGGATCATGCTCAACCTGTCACCCAAGACGGTGTACGAAGCATTGGCAGAGCGCCCCTATGGCAAGGCCCAGACCGCCAAGACCTGGGCCGATGTCGATCCGGCGCTGCCGGCCGATCCGATCCTTGTCTATGGCCCGCCCAGCACATCGGGCACGCGCGATGCGCTGAAGGAACTGGTGCTTGAAGTCGGCTGCGCCAGCAATCCGGCGATGGAAGCCTTGAAAGAAAGCAACCCCGACGAACATCGTCAGATCTGCACCGAAGTGCGCGACGATGGCGCCTATGTCGATCAGGGCGAGCAGGACAATCTGATTGTCCAGAAGATCATCGGCAACCCGCGCGCCGTGGGCGTGTTCGGCTATTCCTACATGGAGGAAAACTCCGATAAGGTGCAGGGCCTGCCGATGGATGGGGTCGAACCGACATACGAGAATATCTCCAGCTTCGCCTACCCCGGCGCGCGGGCAATGTATGTCTATGTAAAGAAAGCGCACATGCGCGCGATTCCGGGCCTTGAAGATTACATGAAGGAATGGGTGAAAAGCTGGGGCAAGACCGGGCCGCTTGCGCGGATTGGGATGGTGGCGATGCCGGAATCGGCGATGGCCGCCAATGCGGCCAAGGTGCAGAGCATGACCTTGCTGACCAGGGCCGAACTCGAAGCGGAATAACCTTCGCCCGATAGCCGCGCCCGAATGCAGCGCCCAGATGCAGCAATTGCCGCGCGGTCATCGCGTGCGTATCGTGGCACCATGAGCACGCGCAAGATCGCCCTGTGGCATGACGCCGGCCTGATCGATGCGGACACGCGTGATCGGCTACTGGCCCATGAAACCGCGCATGCCCGCCCGCTGGCGCTGTGGGCGGTGTTCGGTATCGGCGCACTGGCCATCGGGCTGGGGCTGGTCTCGGTGGTTGCCTCGAATTGGGAAGAGATACCCGGACAGGTGCGCCTTGGCGTTCACCTGGCACTGATTGCGGCGATGCTGACCGCGCTGTATTGGCGTGTGGAACGGTTGTCGCTGGCCTCACCCTGGGCGGTTGAAGCGGTGGTCTTCGTCACTGCCGCGCTCGGCCTCACGTTCTTCGGGCATCTGGGACAGGTCTATCAGACATCCGCGCCGCTGTGGCAGCCGCTGGCGATGTGGCTCGCGCTGTTTGCGCCGCTGCTGCTGCTGATGGGGCGCGGTTGGCCTGCTGCGCTTGCGGTGCTGGGCGGGGCGGTGTGGTGCGTGTGGGACTATGCCAGCGCTGCGACGGCCTATCGCGCGGCTACGCCGTCCATGGCCTTGCTTTTGTGGCTGGCGCTTCTCACGGCCATGCCTGTGCTGTTCGCGCCGGTCGCGGCGTGGCTGCGAGCCCGTAGCGCCCGGCCCGATTTCTGGCGGCGGCTGGAGCAGTTGGCGCTGGCCTACGCGGTTGCAGGCGCGTCCTTTGCGGCGTCCATCGCCAGCGCGGGCGAATGGGGGCGCGGTGGTCTGACGCGGGAATGGGCAAGCCCCACCTTGAGCGGCGCGGTCGCGGTGCTGGCGGGCCTTGGCGTGAGGGTAGCGCGGCCCGGCATTTCGGGGGGGATGGCCGGCGCGATCATCATCGGGGCAGGATTGGTGCCGCCGATGGCCTATGGGCTCGATGATCTGACGGTACCTGCGGGGTTGCTGTTCATGGCGCTATGGGCCGGCATCGCCGCCGCTGCGCTGGCGGCGCAATGGCGGGGCGTGTTCCAGCTGGCCGTGGGCGTTATCGCGCTGCGGCTCATCATCCTCAGTTTTGAGCTGGCGGGCGATCTGCTCACCAGCGGCTTCGGGCTGATCGCATCCGGCCTGATGATTCTCGGGATCGCATGGGCAGCGGTGCGCGTGTCGAAGCGGTTTGCGCCCGATGCGGGGCCTGCGGCATGATCCGCCCCCTTGGCCGTATCGCCGCCGCCTTGCTCCCCGCGCTCGGCCTCGCGGCGCTGTGGGGGCAGAGCCATCACACCTTCCAGCAAGGCACCGAATGGGAGGTGCCGGTCGAAGGCTATGACCCGCGCGATTACCTGCGCGGGCACTATGTCGAGTTTACCTATGACTGGCCCGGTGTCGAACAGTGGCCCCGATGGCGCAACGATCATCCGTTCATGCTGTGCCTCGAAGGCGACGCGCCCCGGATCGCCCGCGTTACCGTGCATCGCGAAAGCCCCTGCGCCCATCCGGTGCGCGGCGATCCCAGCGGCGTTTACGGCCTGAGCGCGCTCACCATGGGACGGCTTTATCTGGGCCAGGCCCGTGCGGAAACCTTGCAGCGTGAATTGCAGGACAGCGGCCAGCGCGGCGTGGTGACGATCCGCCAGCGCGACGATGGCAGCTTCACCCCCATCGCCATCCGCTTCCGCCCGCTGACCCCGGACGAACGTGCGCAACGCGAGGCGCGAAATCAAAGGGCGGAGGAATCGCTTCCCCCGCCCCCGATCATACCGCAGTAAAAAGTGCCTCAGAACTTCGCGGTGACTTCCACCCCGTAGAAGCGCGGTTCTGCCGGAATGAACGTCGGAATGCCGAAGCCGTTTCCGGTGTTGCCGGCATCCAGCAGGTAGTCTTCGTCGAAGGCGTTGCGGATGAAGCCGGCGATTTCGTAACGATCTTCGGCAAAGCTCACCCCGGCGCGGGCGTTCATCAATGTAACCGGTCCCTGCGACAGCAGAGCGGCGTTGGGCACCTGGAAGAAGATGGTGCTGCGATGGGTGACAGTCGGCGTGGCGAAGAAGCGGGCCCCGCCAAAGTCGTAATCGATGGTGAACCCGCCTGAGGCCTGCCATTCGGGCTGCAAGCGGAACCGCGATCCGGCAAGGTTTCCATTGGACGGATCATCGTCCACCCCGCCATCGATGAAGCCGAAGTTGCCGAACACCGTGAACCATTCCGCCAGATCAACAGCCAGTTCGCCTTCGACACCGAGATTGCTGGCGCTGCCCGCGCTGACGGTGATGAACGTGCCAGGTTGCGCGGTATTGGGAATGGTGACCTGGAAGTTGTCATAGACCTGATAATAGACCCCGAGCGATGCCGACACCGGACCGGCCGCAAGCTTGACCCCGCCTTCGTAGTTCCAGACGATTTCCGCATCGATATCGTTACGGGTGGCGACCACGTTGCGGGCGTCATCGCGGCCCACGCCCAGCTGGACCACCGGCGAACGGCGGCCCTTGGACACGGTGGCGTAAACATTGAAATCATCACTGACCCGCAGCAATGCGTTGAAGCGCGGCAGCACGGCCTGGAAACTGTCATCGGCAGTGAAGGCGCGCCCATTGGTGCTGATCCCGCCGGGGATCAGCGGCGCGCCGGTCAGCGCGCTATTAGGGATATCGTTGACATAGCCGGACTGGCGATATTCGTCGAGGAGCCGGACACCTGCGGTCAGTTCAAGCGCATCGGTCGGGATCCAGGTCACGTCGGCAAACACCGAATACGCCTCGTTGCGACCCGAATTTTCGAACAGCAAGGCGCTGTAGGGGATGTTGGTCGCCCCGAGGGCGGGCACGCCGCCATCAGGCGCCACGCACAATTGGCGCGGGTTGGCGAACAGGCCGCCAAGGCAGGTCAGGAACACCCCTTCCTCGGTGGCGAATGGCACGTTCTGGAAGTTGTCTTCGATGAACAGGTTCCACCCTGCACTGGCGCGAAGCTGGTCGCCCGCATAGTTGAAGCGGCCTTCGTGACTGGCCTGCCAGCCCTTTGAGAATTCGGTGAATTCGAGGAACGGCGCGGCCGATCCGTCGGCATCGAACACTTCGAGGCTGTCGAATTCGCGGTAGCCGTTCACCGTGGTGAAGGTCCATGCGTCGGAAATCCGGAATTCTGCAGTGATGTTAAGATCGTAAACCTCACGGTTGAGGCCAAGCTGATCGTCACCGAGCGCCGCCGCGCCCGCCGGGAAACCGCCAAGGTTGGCATCAACGAAGGCATTGGTCGGGCCGCCGGGCGAGGCTGCCGAAGCCGGCAACGTTCCCGAAATGAACGGCGTGCCGCCATTGCGCTGCTGATCATAGGTGCCGATTATGTCGAGCGTGAAATCCGGCGTGGGCGTATAGCGGATCGATGCACGCAGACCCAACTGGTCCTGCGCGTACAGATCCCGTTCCTGGTTGGGATTGAGGTTCTCAACATAGCCATCGCGCGTGCGCCATTCGCCGGCAATACGCGCGGCAATCACATCGGAACCGATGTTGAGGTAGCCGCCCACCAGCGTCTGATTGAAATTGCCGTAGCCGCCGCGCACCTCGCCCTCGAAGCCCGCGCGCGGCTTAGCAGAAACCAGGCTGATCGCACCCACGGCGCTGGCGGTGCCGAACAGGGTCGCCTGCGGACCCTTGATCACCTCGATACGCTCCATATCGTAGATCGCCTGATACGATCCGCGCGACCGCGAGATGTCGACGCCGTTGTAATAAAGCGTAACGCGCGGACCTTCCTGCGCCGAACCTGAATCCGACGTGATGCCGCGGATCACGACGCCGGGGTTGTTGGCGCTCTGTTCCTGGATCAGCAGACCGGGGGTGTAGTAGGACAGTTCGTCGAGATCGGTGACGCCCAGTTCGCGGATCCGCTCACCCGTGGTGGCGGTGATGGTGATCGGCACGTCCAGAGCACGCTGTTCGATCTTCTGCGTGGTGACAATGATTTCATTGCCGGAAGCGTTGTCGCCCGCGGCGGGGTTATCCTGCGCGAAAGCGGCGTGCGGCGCGGCGGCGAGTGCGGCGGTGAGCGCGACCAGCGAGGTGCGCGTAAAACGGGCGGTGTTCATGTTCTGGCTTTCCCTGATGCCTGAGAGGTGCCCGCCCCGTGACAGGGATTGGTGACGGTGCAGCGACCGCACCATGAAGGTTCAGTGACTAACCTATGTCACTTTTAAGGCGTTGCCCGGCTGCATCAGGTGCCCTGTGCAATCACAAGGGGTTGCCGTCCCGGTCGCGATAGATCTCGCGCCGCCCGACATGATTGGCCGGGCCGACGAGGCCATCTTCTTCCATCCGCTCGATCCATTTGGCCGCCGTGTTGTAGCCAACACCCATCTGGCGCTGGAGCCAGCTTCCCGACGCCTTCTGGTTTTCGATCACCACCTGGCAGGCCTGACGATATTTGCGCTCGTCCGGATTGTCCGAAGCGGTCATCTCGTCCTCGAAGCCGAAGCCAAAGCCGTCCTCGGGTTCTTCGGTGACGGCGTCGATATATTCGGGCGCGCCCTGGGTGCGCCAGAAATCAGCCACGGCTTCGACCTCCTCGTCGGAGACGAACGGGCCGTGGACGCGCACCATCGCGCCGGTGTTGGGCTTGTAAAGCATGTCGCCCTTGCCCAGCAGCTGTTCGGCGCCCTGTTCGCCCAGAATGGTGCGGCTGTCGATCCGGCTGGTCACCTTGAAGCTGATCCGGGTCGGCAGGTTGGCCTTGATAACGCCGGTGATGACGTCGACCGACGGACGCTGCGTCGCCATGATCAGGTGGATGCCCGCAGCGCGGCTCTTTTGCGACAGGCGCTGGATCAGGACTTCGATTTCCTTGCCGATCGTCACCATAAGGTCGGCCAACTCGTCGACGATCAGCACGATCTGCGGCAACGGCTGATAATCGAGCTGTTCTTCCTCGAACAACTGCTCGCCGGTTTCGGGATCAAACCCGGTCTGCACCCGGCGACCCAAAGGCTTGCCCTTGGCAATCGCGGCCGAGACCTTTTCGTTGAAGGAGTGGATGTTGCGCGAGGAGATCGCGCTCATCATCCGGTAGCGGCGCTCCATTTCTTCGACCGCCCATTTCAGCGCGCGCACCGATTTGGCAGGCTCGGTCACCACCGGCGAGAGGAGGTGCGGGATATCGTCGTAGGTCTTGAGTTCGAGCACCTTGGGATCGATCAGGATCAAGCGCAGTTCGGTGGGCGTGAAACGATAGAGCAGGCTGAGCAGGATCACGTTGAGCCCGACCGACTTACCCGAACCCGTGGTGCCCGCGACCAGCAAGTGCGGCATGGCAGCAAGGTCCGCGATGATCGGTTCGCCCGCGATATCCTTGCCCAGAATGATCGGCAGATTGCCCTTGGCATCGGCAAAATCGGCGCAGGCGGCCAATTCCTTCAGCATCACCACCTGCCGATCCTGATTGGGCAGTTCGATGCCCATCACCGTGCGGCCCGGAATGGGCGAGACGCGCGCGGAGATGGCGCTCATGTTGCGGGCGATGTCTTCAGCGAGGCCGATGATGCGGCTGGCCTTGATGCCGGGTGCGGGCTCCAGCTCGTACATCGTCACCACCGGGCCGGTGCGCACGGCGGTGATTTCGCCCTTCACGTTGAAATCGTCGAGCACGTTTTCAAGCAGACGGGCGTTGCGTTCCAGCGCCAGCTTGTCGAGCTTGGGCGCCTTGTCCACCGGCGGTTCGGCCAGCAGATCGAGGCTGGGCAGGTTGAAGGGCGCGAACATATCACGCTGGGCGGTCCTGGCGGCCTCGGCACGCTTGGGCGGAGCGGAGGGATCGCTGATTTCCGGCGCGCGGCGCGGCGGAGCGTCGAGCGGGGCGGGTGCGGCCTCGCCCTTGGCGGCGCGGCGTGGGCGCGGTGCGGGGATGGCGTCGTCATCCTCGTCATCCGCAGCAAAGGTCAGCGCAGGCGCTGCCGCCGCGCCGCGGCCCGGCAGCGGCAGGCGGTTCATCAACCCGGTCAGCGATCCGCCGCCGAGGAAATTCGGCAGGCTCATCAGCGCGCGCCAATCAATCGCGAAAATCCGGGTGAGCAGGGCGACACCCACAGCCAGGCTGGTGAGCGCAAGGCCAAGGATCACCCAGCCCTGCGCCCCAGCACCGAAGCGGGCGGCCACCGCCTGAATGGCACTGGCCCCCAGCAGGCCCGCAAGTCCGCCCGATTGCGCGGGCAATATTCCGCCTGGCCCTTCGAATGCGAGGCTGAGCACGGTTGCGATCAGCGTCATGGCAATCAGCAGCAGTGCGGTGGGCATCCACCACGCGGTTGTTTCGGGCGCGTCACCGTTTTCGACATCGCGCCACAGCTTGCGCGCCGACGCGTAAAGCAGCGGCAGCAGCAATGCGCCGGGCAGGCCGAAGATCAGCAGCACCCGGTCCGCCGCCCACGCTCCGCTTGCACCCATCCAGTTGGCAACCGCGCCGGGATCGGCTGCGGTCGAGGGGCTGGGATCGGTCTGGGTGTAACTTGCCAGCGCGAGCGCGAGGAACACGGCGGCACCCAGCAGCAGGCCCGCGCCCGCCATCTGGACGATGCGGCGCAAGCTGCGGCGCAGACCTGCGCGCCATTCGGCATCGGTCTGACGACCGGGTTTGCTGTTCAAGGCCGCGCGGCTGGCCATGGGGGTATCTCCTGTGCGGAACAAATTATGAATCCTTGCGGGACTCCGGTCAAGGATCAAGCGACGGGGCGTGTTCCTGACTGAGCCCGTCAATCGCCGCCCAGCGCGGCCATTCCAGCGTGCGGGCGCGGTGTGCGGTCATCCCGCCAAGCGCGATTACCGGGATGTTGGCCTGCTGTGCCAGCAGCCGGAACCGCGCCGGGCCCAGCACCGCGCCGTCCGGATGCGAGGCGGTGGGGAAGACCGGCGAAAGCAGCGCCGCATCCGCGCCCAGCCGTGCCGCCAGACCCAGTTCGGCCATGTCATGCGCGGTCGCCAGATGGAGCAACCCGCAGCGGCGCGGCGTCAGGCTGCGCGGGCTGCCATACACGCCGTCCGCCCCCCATTCGCGCGCGGTCAGCGCCGAATCGGCCAGAATCACTACATGCCCCCGCGCCCGCGCTGCCTGCCGAAGGGCCCGGAAGCGCGCCAGACGCTCGGCCCCGGGCAAGTGATAATGGCGATAGATAAAGCCCGATCCGCGCGGCAGGCGGGCCAATCCCGCCTCCAGCCCCGCGTCATTGCGCTTGTCACTGATAAGCCACAGGCATGGGAGGGGATTGGCGCGCGTCACCCACCCGCTATAGAACGGCACCATGGAAAATGCAGCCACCCGCCTCGCCGACATCCGCGCCAATATCGCCCGCGTGTGCAAGCCCGCCCGCCGCGCGCCGTCCGATGTCACCCTGATCGCGGTGAGCAAGACGCATGACGCATCGGCCATCCAGCCGCTGATCGATGCCGGCCAGCGTGTGTTCGGGGAGAACCGGGTCCAGGAAGCACAGGGCAAATGGCCGGCCTTGCGCAAAGCCTGCGCCGATATCGAACTGCACCTGATCGGCCAGTTGCAATCGAACAAGGCGGAAGAGGCTGTGGCGCTGTTCGACGTGATCCATTCGCTCGACCGGCCCAGCCTGCTGAACGCGCTGGCACGCGCGATGGACAAGACGGGTCGCCGCGTGCCGTGCTTCGTGCAGGTCAATATCGGGGACGAGACGCAAAAGGGCGGCTGTCCGATGACAGAGCTTCCCGCCTTTCTGGACGCCGCACGCGCGGCCGACATTCCGTTGGCGGGCCTGATGTGCATCCCGCCCGCCGACACCGAAGCCGCGCCGTTTTTCGCTTTACTGGCGAAACTTGCCGCCGATCACGGGTTGACCGGCCTCAGCATGGGCATGAGCGGCGATTACGAGACGGCGGTGATGCTCGGCGCGACGCACATCCGGGTCGGCACCGCGCTGTTCGGGCAAAGAGGCGCGGCGCACCGATGACGGGGGGGATGGGCGACACGCTCGTCCGGCTCGAAGCGTTTATCGCAAAATGGAGCCAGCGCCTGAACGCAGACAGTGCCTCGGTCACGTTCGCCGCGCAGGCTTTGGATGCGCCGCCCGGTCTTCACGCCGCCACTGCCGACCGCTTTGTCACGGCGCTCGGCTACCAGCCGATTGGCGGCAATTGGGAACTGCTCGATCCCGATGCCGCCCCGGACGGTGCGCGCTCGGCCCGCGCCGCACTGATCGAGGCGTTCAGCCACAACATGGTCTTGTCGCAGCAAGCCTGGCTGGGCGAGGCCGATGCGCTGGCCATGGCGGAGGGCTTCCTCGGTTGCTTCGATGCCCGCACCTGCCAGATCGTGACCAACCGGATGTATTTCGGCTGGAACCCGATCACCTCGGCCAGCATCGAATGGGCCTTCGTCGCGTTTGACGACAGCGCCATCGCGCTGTTGCTGGCCACCGCCGAGGGTTGAACGAAAAAGGGCGCCCCGTTGCCGGAGCACCCTTTTTTCCCGTCATCCGCTGGCTACGGTCGAACAGCAACCGCAAGGCCGACCGGCCGCCTGCAGCGGGCGCAGCTATGCTGCGCGTCTAGCGAGGGCGATCGCCCGGAGGGGCGATCGCCACTAAAGCATCAGAACTCGAACAGCGCTTCCACGCCCAGGTTCCGGCCGCGCATCAGCGGCGAGAAGGTGCCCTGCGTCGGGTTCGGGCCGAACGGCTGGCGCACGCCGGTCGAGTTCGGACCGCCGAACGGCACCTGCGTGTCGCCACCTTCCTGCACCTGATCGAGCAGGTTGCGGCCGTAGATCGACAGCGTCAGGCCATCCACCGGGGTTTCCCACGAGATGTTGGCTTCCAGATTGCTGAGCGAATTCAGCCAGCCGAGGTTATCATCGGTGTAGGCCGCTTCGTCCCGGTACTGGTAGTTCACCCGCGTCAGGATCGTGCTGTTGCCCAAATCCCATTCGTGGATCGCACCAAGACCGACGGTGATCGGCGGTACGCGCGGCAGGCTCAGCGCCAGATCGGTATCGTTGATCACGCCGTCACCCGAAATGTCGAACAACACTTCGTCGTAGTTGGCGTCGATGATCCCGACGTTGGCGGTGAATTGCAGCGATTCCGACACGCGCATCCGCGCTTCGGCTTCGAAGCCCTTGATGGTGGCATCGGCGGTGTTGAGAATGTTCTGCACCACGCCCGCGCCCGGATCGGCCAGGTTCACTTCGCGCTGCATGTTGCCAACCGTGGTGATGTAACCCGCCACGTTGAGCGTGAACGAGCGATCGTCGGTCTGGAACTTCGCACCGATTTCGTAATTGTCGACCTTCTCTTCATCGAAGCTGAGCGAATTGGTCGCCAGGAACGCACGGTTGAAGACCGCCACATTGGTGATGCGGAAGTTGTACCCGCCCGAACGGTAACCGCGGCTCCAGTGACCATAGACCTGGCCTTGATCGTATTCGTATTGCAGGCCCAGCTTCGGCGACCAGTTGCGGAACCGCACGCGATCGGTGAAGCCGTTGGTTTCGGTCGCCGGGTTGAACGGCATGGTGCCGGTCGGGCAGGTGCCGGCCTGCACCGAACACTCGGCGCGCGGCAGGATGTAGGTGACGCCTGCATCCTTGGTTTCCTGGTTCCAGCGAATGCCCGCGATCAGCGAAAGATTGTCGACAAACTCCCACTGTGCATTGGCAAATGCGCCGAGCACTTCGTGGTTCTGCGAACCGCCGCCGTAGAACACCGGGGGGCGCAGGTTGACCGGAAGGTCGCGGCGCAGTTCGCGGTTCTCGGTGTAGGCCAGATCCTGTTCGAACCAGAACCCGCCGACGGTCAGATCGAGCCGGTCGAGCGAGATCGCATAGCGCAATTCGTTCGAGAACTGTTCCTGCGTGGTTTCGGTGCTCGAGTGGAACAGGAAGGCCGGGGTGGCATCGATATCCCCGCGCGTCGCGGCCTGATAGTCGCGATAGCCGAAGACGTTGGTGAGGGTGCCCGGGCCGATATCGATGGTCGCCGTTAGCGAGCCGGTCCAGATTTCATTGGAGTAGAAGCCCGGCTCGTCGATCGAGAAATCATAGGAATTGCGATCGAAAAAGGCGCGGTTCTGCGCGGACGGGCCATCGCCATCGCTTTCGAAGTAGTCGAGCTTGCCGAGCAGGGTCAGGCCGCCCAGACGCGCTTCCAATGCGCCGCGCAGGATCTTGGTTTCCGCTGCACCGTGATTCGAATTGTCGAACAGGTTGGTGAAGTAGCCTTCGTCCTTGTTGTAGTAGGCGCCGACCTTGAACAGCAGCACGTCTTCGACAATCGGGCCGGAGACCACGCCGCTGACGGTGTAGTTGGGGCCGCCGCGGCCGCCATCAACCGCCGGGCCGTCAACCGATGCGCGGAACTTGCCGCGGAAATCTTCGGTCGGGTTGCCGGTGTTGATCACCACCGCGCCGCCGGTGACGTTGCGGCCGAACAACACGCCCTGCGGGCCACGCAGGATTTCGACGCTGTCGAGATCGAACAGATCGAACACGACGCCGCCGTTGATGCCGAGATACACGCCATCGACGAACACGCCGACGGTCGGGTCAATCGACGGGATCGACGAGTTGATGCCAAGGCCGCGGATGGTGAAGTTCGCGGTGCCGCGGCTGGTGCCGACCTGATCGAGGCTGACCGTCGGCGCCTGGAACGAAAGGCCCGAGATGTCGCGGACCTTGAAGGCTTCCAGCGTGTCGGCATTGAACGCGGTCACCGCGATCGGAATGTCCTGCACGTTTTCGGCATCCCGGGTCTTGGTTCCGGTGACGAGGATTTCGTTGATGTTGTCGAGTGTGCTGCCGGATTCCCGCTGCACCGGCTCATCGGTGTCTTGTGCCTGTGCGGAAACAGGAACCAGCGCGGCCGCCGAGGCAAGCAGCGCCAGCTTGCCGAGCCGCAAGCGGCCCTGCACGGGGGTAACGAATTTCATGGTAGTACTCTCCTCAACTTTTATTCTCGCGACCTACCAACAAGTCATCGAATTGCAACCTACGCCAAGGCAGCGGTCGTCCGCAGGCTTTGGAGTGTGGCAATTATGCCTGTTCGAGCTGCTGCTGGCGCTGATCGCTCGCCGCAGCAAGCAGCGCGGCCTCGATCTCTGCCTGCCGTTCAGGCGCCTTGATCTTGGCGGCGGTGAGATCGGTGACGTAGAAGGTGTCCGCCGCTGCTTCGCCATAGGCGGTGATATGCGCTGAATGCACGATCAGGTTGGCCTTGTAGAGCGCGTGCGCCAGCCGGTTGAGCAAGGCCGCCCGATCACGCGCGGTCACTTCGATCACGGTAAAGTGGTTGGATGCATCATTGTCGAACCCGACACGCGGGGCAACGTCGAACGCCTTCGCGCGCGAGTGGGGCAAGGGGCGGGCCGCCAGCTTGGGCACCAGTTCGATCTTGGCGAGCAGCGCGTCACGGATGCCCTTGTCGATCCGCGCCATTTGCGCAGGCTCGCGGAACGGCTGGGCATTCTGATCCTGCACCAGGAAGTTGTCGACCGCAAAGCCATTGCGTGCGGTGTGGATGCGCGCATCGATGATGTTAGCGCCAGCCAGATGGATGCCGCCCGCCATGCGGTAGAACAGGCCGGGGTGGTCGGCCGCGATCACGCTGACCCGGGTCGCGCCCCGGGTTTCGTCCACCTCGCAATGGATCGACAGCGCATCGCCAACCGCGACCGCCGCATCATATTGCACCAGATTGCTGGCGATGATGTCTTCCGGCTCGGCGATCCAGTACGCATCGCCCAGCTGCGCGCCGATGCTGTTCACCAGATGATCGGCATCGCCCAGCAATTGCGCGACCGCATCCTTCTTGGCGGTGACGCGGCCTTCGCGGCCCTTGCCCTTGTGGCCCAGCCGCAGGCGTTCCTGCGTCGCATCGTAAAGTTCGCCAAGCAACTGGCCTTTCCAGCTGTTCCACGTCCCCGGCCCGACCGCGCGGATATCCACTGCGGTCAGGATTGCAAGGTTGCGCAGACGCTCAAGGCTTTGCACCTCGCCCACAAAATCCTCGATCGTCTTGGGATCGGTCAGGTCGCGTTTCTGTGCAACGCGGCTCATCAGCAGGTGGTGAAACACTAGCCAGGCGACCAGATCGGTCTCCTTTTCGTCCAGCCCGAAGCGCGGGCACAGCCGGTGCGCCACGTCCGCGCCCAGCACCGAATGATCGCCCCCGCGCCCCTTGGCGATGTCATGCAGCAGCACCGCGACATACAGCGCACGGCGTGAAGCCAGCTTGGGAAATTCGCGGCTGGCACGCGGATGATCGGCGGTCAGCAGCCCGCGCTCGATCTGGCTCAGCAGGCCGATGGCGCGGATGGTATGTTCGTCGACCGTGTAGTGATGATACATGTCGAACTGCATCTGTGCATTGACCCGCCCGAAATCTGGCACGAACCGACCGAACACGCCCGCCTCGTTCATCCAGCGCAGAACCGTTTCGGGGTCTTTGCGCCCTGCCAGCAGATCGAGAAACAGCGTATTGGCGCGCTTGTCCCGGCGGATCTTGCCGTCGATCAGCGCGGAATCACGGTCCGCCTGCCGCATGGTTTCGGGGTGGACCTCCAGCCCTTCGGCCTCGGCCAGCTGGAACACTTCGATCAGGCGCACGGGGTCCTTGCGGAACCAGTCGTCACCCGGCGCGCGCAACCGGCCACCATCGACGATGTAGCCCTTGAAAATCCGCGGCCGCTGCGTCCAGCCGGCAAAGAAGCCGGTGCGCGGGCGCTTCTTGGCGAATTCCTCGTCCAGGTGCGCGAGGAACACGCCGGTGAGGCTGCCGACGCGTTTCACCTGCAGGAAATAATACTGCATGAACCGTTCGACCGCACTTTTGCCCGGACGGTCGGCAAACTGCATCCGTTCGGCAACGGCCCGCTGCAGATCGAAGGTCAGCCGGTCCTCGGCGCGGTCCGTGAGGAGATGCATGTGGCAGCGCGCCGCCAGCAGAAAGCCCTCGGCGCGGCGGAAGCTGCGATATTCGCTTGCCGTCAGCAGGCCGACATCGACCAGTTCGGCCCCGTTCTGGACGCGGTGGATATACTTGCCAATCCAGTAGAGCGTTTGCAGGTCGCGCAGCGCGCCCTTGCCTTCCTTGACGTTGGGTTCGACGACATAGCGGCTGTCGCCCATGCGCTTGTGCCGGGCATCGCGCTCGGCCAGCTTCTGCGTCAGGAACTGACGCTCGCTGCCCTTGACGACCTCGCTCCAGAACCGGCTGCGCAGCTCTTCGTAAAGCGCCTGATCGCCCCACACCAGCCGCCCTTCGAGCAGCGCGGTGCGGATCGTCAGGTCTTCTTTGGCCATGCGCACGGTATCGGCCACCGTGCGGCTGGAATGGCCGACCTTGAGGCCCAGATCCCACAGCAGGTAGAGCATCGTCTCGATAACCTGCTCGCACCATGGCGCGCGCTTGCCGGGCGTGATGAAGGCGACATCGACATCCGAATTGGGCGCCATCTCGGCCCGGCCATAGCCGCCGACCGCCAGGATCGCGAGCCGTTCGGCCTGGGTGCGGCCCGCCACGGGGTAGAGATGGGTGCTGACGTGATCGTGGATCACCCGCAGCAACTGATCCATCAGAAAGCTGAAGCCCGCCGTAACCTCGTGCCCGGCTGACGGCGCCTCCCCCAGGCGCCGCGCCAGTTCGGCCCGCCCGGTATCGAGCGCATCGCGCAGCGCCTTGACGATCGCAGCCCGCGCAGCCGCCCCCTCTGCCGCGTGCAGCGCAGCGATAGTCTCGGCCAGCGCGCGCCGGTCAATGATCGCGCGCTGCCCCGGCACGCGCCTAGGAGACATGGGGACGACTCACGCTTCGTTCACGCCGGGACCGACTGGCTGGTGTAGCGGGCCTTGACGCTGCGCTTGTCGATCTTCTGCGTGCCGAGGCGCGGGAGCGCCTCGTTGGCCAGCCAGATCTGCGATTCAAGCGGCACCTTGAACGGCGCGATCCGCTCCAGCAGGAACGCCCGCAGCTCCGCAGGTGTGACCGCAGGGCGACCTTCCTTCATGGTATAGACCGCCGCCGGCACCTCGCCGAAGCGTTCGTCGGGCAGGCCGAAGACCGAACATTCGCCCACATCGTCATGCGCATAGACCGCGTCCTCCACCTCGATGCAGGAAATGTTCTCGCCGCCGCGAATGATGATGTCCTTCTTGCGGTCGACGATGAACAGATAACCGTCCGCATCGAGAAAGCCCAGATCGCCGGTGCGGAAATAGCCATCCTTGGTGAAGGCCGCTTGCGTTGCCTCGGGATTCTTCCAGTAGCCGCGGAAGTTCGCAACCGAACGGATGCACACCTCGCCCACCTGGCCCTGCGGCAGGGCATTGCCCATGTCGTCGAGGATCGCCATGTCCACCAGCGGCTTGCTGGGGCGGCCGGTCGATCCGGGCTTGGCGAGGTAATTCTCGTTGAAGTTGCCGCAGCCCACCGCGTTGGTTTCCGTGAGGCCATAGCCCAGCAGCGGGAAGCTGCCGGGGAAGGCTTCCTTGATCCGGGTCACATGTTCTACCGGACGCGGCGCGCCGCCTGCGGCGAAGCTCTTGCAGGCCGACAGGTCATACTTGGCGCGGTCAGGGTGGTTGGCGATTTCATAGCTCATCAGCGGCACGCCGACGAAATAGCTGACCTGTTCTTCGGCCATCAGCCGGATCGCGAGGCCTGCATCCCACTTGGGCATCAGCACCAGCTTGCGCGCGATGGCAAAGCTTTGCAGGAACAGCGGCACTTCGCCGGTCACGTGGAACAGCGGCACGGCGACCAGCGCGCAGGGCTGCGTCGTCATCGGGCCTTCCTGGCTTTCGATATGCACCTTGGCCATCGCCGACTGGGCGACATAATTCATCACCCCGTTCACCACGCCGCGGTGATCGGACCACGCGCCCTTGGATTTGCCGGTCGAACCCGAGGTATAAAGGATCGTCGCGATGTCATCCGGGCCAAGCTCGCCCAGCATCGCCATTGACGCAGGGGTACCTTCGGGTGTCATCCAGGTTTCGCCAAGCCCTTCGGACGGCGCATTGCCGTGGGTGAACAGGATGATCTTGGAAGGGTGGTCATGCCCATCGAGCCGCGCGGCGCGGCCTTCATCGGCCAGCAACAGCTTGGCTTCGGCCAGATCGAGCCCGTAAGCCAGCTCGTCGCCTGAGGAAAAACCGTTGAGCAAGGTGGCACAGCCGCCCGCCATCAGGATGCCCATATAGGCGATCATCCAGTTGGCCGAATTGCGCGCGGCCAGACCCACTCGGTCGCCTTTGGCAAGACCGTGAGTCTGCACCAGCCCCTCGGCAACGCACGTGGCGGCAGCATAGGTCTCGCCAAAGGTCAGGCGAATATCACCATCGACCAGAAAGGGCACATCCTTGTTCTGGTTGCAGAAATGCGCGAAATAATGGGCGAGGCTCGGCGGCGCTCCGGCGAAGGCGGGCATGTCCACGCCATCGCGGTTGAAGGGCACGGTGGCGAAGGGTTGATCCTCGGCGGTGAGGCCGGTGATGATCGCTTCGAGCGCATTGTCCAGCTGGGTGGGCATGCGGTGATGTTCCTCTCTCTCTTGTGTTGTGGCCTCCGCCCGAACTGTATGTCCGTCGCGAATTGCCTGTCCCATTGCGTCCGGCAGACCCCTGCCTCTTCCCCTGCCCTGGATGCTGTGCCAGAAGCGCCAGCGCGACAGAGGCCGTGTCCGTTCCGCCGATACGGCGTCGCACCGTCAATAAGAGGTTCGCTCCGTGCTGTCACTACTTGCCGCAAGCGGCGCTGCCGATCCGATCTACTGGACCGATCTCGGGCTGAAGCCGGGGATCGAGCTGGGCTTCTTCACGCTGCGCTATTACTCGCTCGCCTATCTGATCGGGTTGATCTTTGCCTATTGGCACACGTCCCGGATGCTGAAGGAACCCGGCGCGCCGATGGCGCAGCGGCACGCCGATGATCTGTTCACGCTCTGCATTCTGGGCGTCATTGTCGGCGGACGGCTCGGCTATGCCGCGTTCTACACGGGCGGCGAAACCGGCATCCCGTCCGCTTTTACCGATTTTTCGGGCGATGGTTTCGTCTCGTGGAAGCTGCTGCGCCTGTGGGACGGCGGCATGAGCTTTCACGGCGGGCTGGCCGGGGTGACCGCGGCGATGGCGTGGGTGGCGTGGCGCGACAAACTCAATTTCATCCGCGTGGTCGATTACGTCTGCGTCGGCGTGCCGATGGGGATGCTGCTGGGGCGGCTGGCCAATTTCGTCAACGGCGAGCTGTGGGGCCGGGGGCCGACCGATGTGCCCTGGGCAATGGTGTTTCCCACCGCCGACGATCTGCCGCGCCACCCCAGCCAGCTCTATCAGGCAGGGCTGGAAGGGCTGGCCATGTTGATCATCATGATGGTGCTGTTCTGGTTCACCCGCGCGCGGTATCGCCCCGGCTTGCTGGCGGGCGTGTTCACCACCGGCATGGGTGTTGCGCGCTTCGTGAACGAATTTTTCCGTCAGCCGGATCAACAACTGGCTGACTTTGCGGCCCGGACCGGGCTATCGATGGGGCAATGGCTGACGATACCGCTTATCCTGATTGGATTGATTGTCGTGTTCTTCGCACTGCGGAAGAAGCCGCTGGCGGCGGGGATCAGCGCGCCCGCCTGAACGAAGGGGCAAACGGGGAGCCGGGGGTCTGGCGCTCGGCGCTCAGGCTGATCGATCCGGCGCCTGAGCCCGAACCCAAGGCCCGCCCCGCGATCGATACCGCCGCACGCGCGCGCGCCGAAGCGCAGATGCGCACCGCAGCCGAATCGGCTGCGCGAGAGCGTGCCAAGGCCGAAGCCCGCGCCCGTGCGGACAACGCTGCGCGTGCCAAGGCGGAAGAACTCGCCCGCGCCAAGGCTGACGCGGAAGAGCGCGCACGGGTCCTGAAGGAAACGCGGATGCGCGAAAAGGCCGAGGCCGAAGTGCGCGCTCGCGCCGAACGCGAAGCCCGCGAAAAAGCCGCCGCGCAGGCCCGCGCCCGCAAACAGGCCGAAACACAGGCACGGATGCGTGCCGAAGCCGAAGCCCGCGCCAGGGCGCAGGCCGAAGCGCAGGCGCGCAAGGAAGCCAAGGCGCGCGAAATCGCCGAAGCCAACGCTCGTGCCGAGGCCCAGGAGCAGGCGCGCCGCGAAGCCGAGGCAGCCGCCGCCGCCGCCAAGGCCGCCGCCGAGGAACAGGCCCGCCGCGAAGCCGAAGACCGCGCGCGTGTTGAGGCGGAGGCTAAGGCGAAGGCCAAGGAAGAGGCCCGTCTGCGCAAGGAAGCCGAAGCCGCCGCGCTCGCCAAGGCCCGTGCGCAGGAAAAGGCCCGTGCCCAAGCCGAAGCGGAAGCCAAGGCAAAGGCCGCCGCCGAGGAAAAGGCGCGCCGCGAAGCCGAAGCGCGCGCGCGTGCCGAGGCGGAAGCAAAGGCCAAGGCCGAAGCGGACAAAAAAGCCCGCATTGCCGCCGCCGAAGCCGCGCGGCTTGCTGCCGAGGAGAAAGCGCGGCGCGAGGCCGAGGCCAAAGCCCGTGCGGCTGCCGAAGCCAAGGCCAAGGCCCAAGCGGAAGAGGCCGCCCGCATCGCCGCTGCCGAGGCGGCGCGTCTCGCCGCTGAGGAACAGGCCCGGCGCGAAGCCGAGGAAGCCGCTGCCGCCGAAGCCGCGCGTCTGGCTGCCGAGGCCGAGGCTGCTGCGGCCGAACAGGCGCGGCTGGAAGCCGAAGTCATCGCCCGCGCGAATGTCGATGTGGCCGCGACACTCAAGCGCCTGATCCGCGAAACCGGCCCGGTCAGCCTTGCGCAATACATGGGCGAAAGCAACGCGCGCTATTATGCCAGCCGCGATCCGCTGGGCGAGCAAGGTGACTTCATCACGGCGCCCGAGGTCAGTCAGATGTTCGGCGAGTTGATCGGGCTATGGCTGGCCGATCTGTGGGTCCGCATGGGCAGTCGCAAGCGCATCCATTACGTCGAACTCGGCCCCGGACGCGGCACCTTGGCCAGCGATGCGCTGACGGCGGCTGAACGTTATGATTTTGCGCCAGAGATCCATTTCGTCGAAACATCGGCGACCTTGCGCGCACTCCAGCGCGAGAGGTTTCCCGGCTGCCACCACCACCACGATCTTTCGACCTTGCCCGACGATGCCCCGTTGCTGATCGTCGCTAACGAGTTTTTCGATGCGCTCCCCGTGCATCAACTGGTGCGATCGGCTGACGGCTGGTTTGATCGGCTGGTCGGGCTGGACGGGGAGGCTTTCACCTTCATGGCAGGCAAGGAACGGATGGATCACCTTGTCCCCGCAAGCTGGGTAACGGCGGCGCAAGGCGCCATGATCGAAACCAGCCCCGCCGCCGTCGCGCTGATGGCGGAAGTCGCGCAGCGCCTGAAGGAACAGGGCGGCGCAGCGCTGGTGATCGATTACGGCCACATGGAACTGCGCTCGGGATCGACCATGCAGGCGCTCCAATCGCACCAGAAAGTCGATATCTTTGCGCATCCCGGCGAGGCCGATCTGACCGCCCATGTCGATTTCGAACTGCTCAGACAGGTTGCCGAAAATAACGGCGCGGATGTGATGGGGCTGACCTATCAGGGCGAATGGCTGCGCCAGATGGGAATCGACACCCGGATGGAGGCGCTCCAGCGGCGCAACCCTTACGAGAAGGACAAGATCCAGCGCCAACGCGACCGGCTGGTCGAGGATCACCAGATGGGCACCTTGTTCAAGGTGCTGGGACTTTGCGGGCGGCGCTGGCCGTTCGGGGTAGGATTTGAATGATGATGCGACTGCGGATGATGGCACTGGCAATCGGATTGGCGATGGCCACGCCCGGAAACGCGGCCAAGCCGGTAGCGGGCCGCTGGGTTCCGGCGGAAAAGGACGCCGTCATCCTGATCGCGCCGTGCGGCGGGCCCGCGAGCAAGGGAGCGATGTGCGGGACGATCGACCGGTTCCTGACGCCGCAACCCGGCGGCACCGATCAGCGGGATATCAACAATCCCGACCCTGCCAAGCGCAAGAACCGTCTGTTGGGCAGTACGATCCTGTCGGGCTTTACCGCCGATGGCGACGTGTGGCGCGGCCAGATCTACGATCCCAAGAACGGCAAAAGCTATCGTTCGATCATCCGCCGCAAAGGGGCTGGCACGCTGGAAGTGAAAGGCTGCATCGGCCCGTTCTGCCAGACGCAGGTGTGGAAGATCGCGTCCTGATTTGCGCGCGCCCTCCGGCGCGCGGTATCCTCGCTTACGCGGCCTGACGGCCGCATCGCTGCGGGCGGCCAGTCGGCCTTGCGGTCGCTTTGCGACCGTTTCATCGTTTCCCAACTACCGTCTGGTTGATGACCTTCGCCAATTCCGCTGCCGCTGCCTTGGGGGTCTGCTTCCTGTCATCCTCGCGATCGACCGCAAGATTGGCCTCGCGCATCGCTTCGACGCTGATCGCGCCGATCAGCGGTTGCAGCGCGGCGACCACGTCCGGGTCGGTGCCGATGCGCGGGGACAGCAGCAGGATCGCATCGTAGCTTGGCAGTGCGCCGGCGGGGTCGGTCAGCACCGCCAGCTTGTCCGCCGCGATGCGTCCGTCCGAGGTATAGGCGCTGATGACATCGGCCTCGCCCGATGCGAGCGCGTTGTACATGAAGGTCGGCGCGAAATTGCGGCTGCGCGCAAACCGCAAGCCATAGGCGTCACGCACCGCGATCCATTCGGGCCGCTCGAAGAATTCCGGATCGCCGCCCACAGTCAGCTGCGGCGCGGCGGCGGCCAGATCGGTCAGCGAGGTGATGCCCAGGTCCCGCGCCCGGTCGCCGCGCATGGCAAAGGCATAGGCGTTCTCGAACCCGAGCCGCCCCAGCACCTTGACGCCGTTCTCGCGCGCCTCCCACGCGGCGATCGTGTCATACATCGCCTCGCGGCCCGGATTGTCCTTGCGGCCCAAGTAGTTCGCCCAGATCGTGCCGGTGTAATCGACCGCAATGTCGATGCTGGAATTGGCGACCGCGCCGTGCACCACCGCGCTGCCCATCCCGTCGCGATATTCGACCGCGTATCCCGCTGCCTCCAGCCGCGCACCGATCAACTGGGCGAGGATATATTGCTCCGAAAATGATTTGGCCGCGATGACGATGCGGCGTTCGGCGGTACCCGCCCCTTGCGCCCATACGGCGGCCAGAATGCCCAGAGCGACCACGGCGATTCCGCCCAGCGTCATCCACCGCTTGCGCCGCGCCAGGCCCACCTCGATCACCCACAACAGGTTGTCCGCCGCCAGCGCCAGCCCCGCGCTGGCAAAGCACCCCGCCAGCACCAGCGCCCAGTTCTGGGTCTGGAGCCCGGCAAAGATCGGATCGCCGAGGCTCGGCTGGCCGATCGTGGTCGCCAGCGTCGCCGCGCCGATGGTCCAGACGCTTGCGGTGCGGATGCCGGCCATGATGAAAGGGGCGGACAGCGGCGCCTCCACCAGCGTGAGCTTTTGCCACTTGGTCATGCCCACGCCATCGGCGGCTTCGAGCACGCCGGGATCGAGATTGGCCTGCGCCGTCACCGCATTGCGCAGGATCGGCAGCAGCGCATACAGCGTCAGCGCCATCAGAGCGGGCAGGAAGCCCAGCGTCGGCAGGCCCTCGCCGAACACGCTGCGCAAGCTCAGCAGCAGCGGGAAGAACAGCGCCAGCAGCGCCAGCGCCGGGATGGTCTGGACGAGGCTGGCCAGACTGAGGGCCACGCGGGACACCATGGGCGAACGGCTGGCCCATACCGCCATCGGCAGGGCGATCAGCATGGCAAGACCGATCGCGCTGGCCGACAGCACCACGTGCGCCGCCAGCTTGTCGGTGAGGCCGGGGAGGATTTCCCAGATATTGTCCATCAGAGGCGGCCTTCCCCAGAACGCTCCATCGCGGCGAGCCGTTCTGCCTGCTGGCGCGGCACGGCGACAAGGCCCTGCGCCACCTCTCCGCCTGCGCCGGTGATCAGCGCGTGCGGGGTTTCGTCCGCCACCAATGCGCCCTTGTCCATCACCAGCACCCGGTCGGCCAGCAGCAGCGCTTCGGCCATGTCGTGCGTCACCATCACCGTGGTAAGGCCGAGGCGTTCATGCAGCTCGCGCACCTTTTCGCCCAGCGCATCGCGGGTCACCGGATCGAGCGCGCCGAAGGGTTCGTCCATGATCAGCAGCTCCGGCTCGCCCGCCAGCGCGCGCGCCACGCCGACCCGCTGACGCTGACCGCCGCTGAGTTCATCGGGCATCCGGCTGGCCATCGCGGGATCGAGTTCCACCAGCGTAAGCAGTTCGGCGATCCGTTCCGGCGGCAGTTTCTCCCCGGTCAGGCGCGGGCCGATCGCGATGTTTTCGGCCACGGTAAAGTGCGGGAACAGGCCGATCCCCTGAAACACATATCCCACGCGGCGGCGCAGGCGCGCCGGCGGCAATTCAGCCACGTCCTCGCCTGCAAAGACCACGCGGCCTTCGGTGGGTGTCACCAGCGTGTTGACGGTTTTCAGCAGCGTCGACTTGCCCGATCCCGATGCCCCCACCAGCGCCACGAAACTGCCCGGTGCGATGTCGCACGTCACGCCGCTGACCGCAGTTACCGCACCGAAGCGGCAGATCACCCCGTCGAAGCGGAGCAGGGGTGCTGGCGTTGTCATGCGCTAGAGTTAGCGAGATTGGGCGGCCAGCGCCAGCGTGCCCGATTGGCCTTTGCCCAATGGCTTGCTATGCGGTGATGCAGAAGATCATTTCACCGGCAGGACATAAAATGCGCGCGACCCCCGAATTCGACTTCCACCTCGGCGAAGCCGCCGACATGATCCGCGATACCACGGCCCGCTTCGCTGACGAGCAGATCGCCCCGCTCGCCGAACGGACCGACCGCGAAGACCGCTTCCCGCGTGAGCTGTGGGAACCGATGGGCGCGCTGGGCCTGCACGGCATCACGGTGGAAGAACAATGGGGCGGACTGGGCCTCGGCTATCTCGAACACGTCATCGCGGTCGAGGAAGTCAGCCGCGCTTCGGCCAGCGTCGGGCTCAGCTACGGCGCGCATTCCAACCTGTGCCTCAACCAGATCAGCCGCTGGGGGAATGACGAACAGCGCGCCAAGTATCTCCCCAAGCTGATCAGTGGCGAACACGTCGGCAGCCTTGCGATGTCCGAAGCGGGCGCTGGCAGCGACGTGGTCTCGATGAAGCTCAAGGCGGAGGCCGTTCAGGGCGGTTACATCCTCAACGGCACCAAGTTCTGGATCACCAATGCACCCGAGGCCGATACGCTGGTGGTTTACGCCAAGACCGATGGCCATGCAGGCAGCCGCGGCATCACGACGTTCCTGGTCGAGAAGGGCGACGAGGGCTTTGCCATCGGCCAGAAGATTTCCAAGGTCGGGATGAAGGGCTCGCCCACCGCCGAGCTGGTGTTCACCGACTGCTTCGTGCCCGAAGACCGCATCATGGGTCCGCTGAATGGCGGGGTCGGGGTGCTGATGAGCGGGCTGGATTACGAGCGCGTGGTGCTCGCCGGATTGCAGCTCGGCATCATGCAGGCCTGCCTCGACACGGTGATCCCGTATCTTCGCGAGAGGAAGCAGTTCGGGAAGCCGATTGGCTCGTTCCAACTGATGCAGGCCAAGGTCGCTGACATGTATGTCGCGCTGCAATCGGCTCGCGCCTACACCTATGCGGTGGCCAGGGCCTGCGACGCGGGGCAGACGACCCGCTTCGATGCGGCTGGCGTGATTTTGCTTGCGTCGGAGAACGCCTTCAAGGTCGCGGCGGAAAGCGTGCAGGCGCTGGGCGGCGCGGGCTACACGACCGACTGGCCGGTGGAACGCTACATGCGGGATGCGAAGTTGCTCGACATCGGCGCAGGGACCAACGAGATCCGCCGGATGCTGATCGGGCGCGAATTGATTGGCGCGGCAGGGTGAGCAGCGGCGACGACGATTACGTCTACGACGAGGCCAGTGGCGAATGGATGGCTGCCTCGGAACTCGCGGCCAAGCAGGCGGCGGATGACGCGGTCGAGGTGCGCGACGCGGTCGGCAACATCCTCGCCGATGGCGATGCGGTGACGCTGATCAAGGATCTCGAGGTCAAGGGCGCAGGGCAAACGCTGAAGCAGGGCACGCTGATCAAGTCGATCCGCCTGACCGGCGACGCGCAGGAGATCGACTGCAAATATCCCGGCATCAAGGGCCTCGTGCTGCGGGCCGAGTTTGTGCGCAAGCGGTGATGTTCGGTTTTGGTAATTTCGTCACCCTGAACTTGTTTCAGGGTCCATCGCGCAAACAGGAGCCGCTGGTGCAGATGGAGAAATGGATGCTGGAAGCGGAGCTGTGCTTGCACAAACCTGTTCAGCATGACGGAGAGTTTTAGAATGACCGCCCCCACTCTGACCACCAAGCTCGACCGCGAAAGCCCCGAGGCCAAGGCGCGGTTTGCCTATAACCAATCGCTCGCCGCCGATCTGCGCGCCCGCGTGGCCGAGGCGGCGCTGGGGGGCACAGAGAAATCGCGCGAACGCCATGTGTCACGCGGCAAGCTGCTGCCGCGTGAGCGGGTGGAGCGGTTGCTCGATCCGGGCTCGCCCTTCCTCGAAGTGGGCCAGCTTGCCGCCAACGGCATGTATGAAGGCGACGTCAACGGCGCCTCGCTGATCTGCGGCGTCGGGCGCGTCTCGGGCCGCCAGTGCATGATCGTGTGCAATGATGCGACCGTGAAGGGCGGCACCTATTACCCGATGACGGTCAAAAAGCACCTGCGCGCCCAGGAGATCGCAGCTGAGAACCGTCTGCCGTGCATCTACCTCGTCGATAGCGGCGGCGCGAACCTGCCGCATCAGGCCGAGGTCTTCCCCGACCGCGACCACTTCGGGCGGATTTTCTTCAATCAGGCCAACATGAGTGCGCTCGGCATTCCGCAGATCGCATGCGTGATGGGAAGTTGCACCGCGGGTGGCGCTTATGTGCCTGCCATGTCGGACGAGAGCGTGATCGTCCGCAATCAGGGCACGATCTTCCTCGCCGGCCCGCCGCTGGTGAAGGCCGCGACGGGCGAGGAAATCACAGCCGAGGATCTGGGCGGCGGCGATCTTCACGCGAAGAAATCGGGCGTGGTCGATCACTTGGCGGAAGATGACGAACACGCGCTCACCATCGTGCGCGACATCGTCAGCCACCTCGGCACGAACACCGGTGCGGCGACGGACGTGGCGCGACGCGACCCGCGCCCGCCCAAATTCGACGCGGATGACCTCTACGCCCTCATCCCCGATGACGTGCGCGCGCCCTATGATGTCAAGGAAGTGATCGCGCGGCTGGTGGACGGCAGCGAGTTCCACGAGTTCAAGGCGCATTACGGCTCCACGCTGGTCTGCGGGTTCGCGCATATCTGGGGGATGCCGGTCGCGATCCTTGCGAACAACGGCGTGCTGTTCTCCGAAAGCGCGCAGAAGGGCGCGCATTTCATCGAGCTTGCCTGCCAGCGCCGCATTCCGCTGCTGTTCCTCCAGAATATCAGCGGCTTCATGGTCGGCGGGAAGTACGAGGCGGAAGGCATCGCCAAGCATGGCGCCAAGCTGGTCACCGCCGTCGCCACCGCAAGCGTGCCCAAACTCACCGTGGTGATCGGCGGCAGCTTTGGCGCGGGCAATTACGGCATGTGCGGGCGGGCCTACTCGCCCCGCTTCCTGTTCACCTGGCCCAATGCGCGCATCTCGGTGATGGGCGGGGAGCAGGCGGCCAGCGTGCTCGCTACCGTCCACCGCGACGCCGATACGTGGGACGCTGACCAGACCGAGGCCTTCAAGGTCCCGATCCGCCAGAAATACGAAGACGAAGGCAACCCCTACTACGCCACCGCCCGCCTGTGGGACGACGGCGTGGTCGACCCGGTGCAGACCCGCGATGTGCTGGGGCTGGCGCTGGCGGCGTGTCTGGAAGCCCCGATTGCCGAGCGGCCTTCGTTTGGCGTGTTCCGGATGTAGCCTGAAACCCCCGCCGCCCCCCTTGCGTAGCTAACCCAAGTTAGGCCACAAGCATCAAGCCTTTGGGAGGGGCGTACCGCTTGCACAAACCCGTTACCCCCGCGCCTGAGCGCAAGCCCACGCTGCTGTCGCGCATCGTGCGCCGGATCATCCTTGCCATCTGGTATGCGCAAGGGTGGAAGGTCGTCGATCCCCTGCCCAAGCACCTGAAAAAATACGTGCTGGCCGGCGCGCCGCACACCTCGAACTGGGACTTCGTGTTCTTCACCGGGGCGACGCATGACGAAGGCATCCGCCCCAACTTCATGGGCAAGCATACGCTATTCCAGGGGATCATGAAGAACTTCATGTTCGACATGGGCGGCATCCCGATTGATCGCCGCAAAAAAGCCAACGCCACCGAGCAGGTCGCCGCCGAATTTGCCGCGCGCGATGAACTGGCGCTGGTGATTGCGTGCGAAGGCAGCCGGAAATCGGATGGCAAGTGGCGTTCGGGCTTCTACCATATTGCCCGCGCCGCCAACGTCCCGATCGTCCCCGCCTTTGCCGATCACGCCAGCCGCATCGTCAGCTTTGGCCCGCCACTGATCCCGACCGGGAATTACGGCGAGGATCTGCTGAAACTGGCCGAATGGTTCCGCACCAAGCTGCCCGATTACGACCGCTTCAAGGTGCTGGAACAACAGGCGCGCGATATCATTGCCGGGCGCAACGATGTTTGAACTGCTCGCGCTGAACGCCGCAATCCTGCTGGCGCTGGTGCTGATCCAGTGGGCGATCAGCGTGAAAATCAACGATGTGAGCTTCATCGACGCCTTCTGGGGCGCCGGCATGGGCATCCTTGCGGTCGCAAGCTGGCTGCACGTGCCCGGCGGGCCGGGGCAGCTGGCGACGCTGATCATGATCATGACCGCCGCCTGGGGCTTCCGGCTGGGCGCCTACCTGTTTCTACGCTGGCGCAAGGAAGGCGAGGACAAGCGTTACAAGATGATCCTCAAGAAGGATCGTGAGGCGGGCAACTTCGCCCGCGCCGCGCTCATCCGCGTGTGGCTGATGCAGGCGGTGCTGTTGTTCATGGTGTCGAGCCCGGCGCAGGTCGGCATCCTCGCCAGCCCAGAACCTTCCCCGATCACGCCGCTCGCATGGGCGGGCTTAGGCCTATGGAGCGTGGGTGTGTTCTTCGAATGGGTGGGCGATTGGCAGTTGACCCGGTTCAAGGCGAACCCGGCGAACCACGGGCAGGTGCTCGACACCGGCCTGTGGCGCTACACCCGCCACCCCAACTACTTCGGCGATTTCTGCGCATGGTGGGGCATCTGGCTCGCCTGCGCGGCGGCCGGATGGGGCTATGCGGCGGCGACGGTCATCGGGCCGCTGTTTCTCAGCTTCACGCTGACGCGGTGGTCGGGCGTGACCCTGCTGGAGAAGGGTATGGACAAGTCGCGGGGCGACAAATACGCCGATTACAAGCGTCGCACCTCCGCCTTTTTCCCGATGCCACCGCGAAGCTGAGGCGCGCTGATCGACCAACGACGCTGCTGCGCCGCACAAAAAGCATATCCGCACCCTTTCGGCGCGCGCGCGCTTGGCCTATGCTGACACCCAGCAAGGAGACCCGCAGACCCATGGCTCTCAACCCGACCTTACGCGATGCCGAGCGTGAGCGGATCGCGCGCCACGTGCTCGATCTGGTCAGGGAGCGCGGCGCCGAGATCCCCTGGACAGTCGCCATGTCCGAAAGCGGGCTGACCCGCGCGCGCTTTGAAGCGCTGTTTGCCGATTATGACGATCTGTTCGACGCGGTCGCGCAGACCTGGCTCGCGCCGCAGCTTGCCGTGATGGAGGAGGTGCTGGCCACCACCTTGCCGCCGCAACGCAAGATGTACGAGTTCTTCCGCCGCCGCTTCATCATCTCACGCGATCGCTTCCGCGCGGACCCGGAACACTTCACCATCCTGTGCGAAATGGGCGCGGCCAATTTCGAACGGGTGCGCTCTTATGTCGATCTGGCCGATCACTACCTGTGCGAATTGATCGCCGAGGCGCAGGCCGAAGGCTTCTTCGCCGGGCTGGAGATCGACGAGGCGCTGTCGCTGATCAACCAGATGATCTCCAACTACACCTTGCCCGATGCGCTGATCTACCTCGGGGAAAAGCTGACCGAGCAGAAGCTGGCGCGGATCGTGGACACGATGTTCATCGGCCTGTCGGGCGAGGCCGGGGCCGATGCCTCGGGCGTGAACACGCTGAAGGTCGCCTCTTAAACACGCCGGTGGCGCGATAATCTCAGCGTTTGGGGCCGCGCCTGAATTGCAGCACATTGGCCGGGAGCTTGCGCGGCGGGGGACGCAGGCGCTTTTCCGCCAGCGCATATTTGAGCGCCGCGCCCACCATCGCTGCGGACACCGTGAGGATCAGCCCCGCCCAGAACCAGTGCGGCAAAACCAGCGCGGCTTCGATCTGTCCGGTGTCCGACAGCATCGCGCGCCCGTTGATGACGCCTTCTTCAGTGAAGAGATAATTGAAATCGCGCAGCATACTCATCGCGCCCAGCACGCCGAGAAATTGGAGGCTGAAACGCGCAAAGCCGGGCGATGCGCGCCACGCGATCAGGCCGAGAATTGCCGCCACCAGCGGCAAGGCCCAATAACCCGTGGGCGAACGCACCCAGATGACAACGCTCGCAAGGATCGCTGCCGCCGATAGCCACAGCACCGGGCGCCAGGCGCTCGGATGAGCGCTGGCGACAATCAGCAAGGCCCCCACCGCGCTCGGCGCCAGTGGGCCGCCTGCGGCAATCGCGGCGTAAGTAAAGCGCGAGGAATCGGACGAAAGCTGGCTTTCGGCCACGCCCGATCCGTTGGGGAAGATCATCAATTGTTCGAAATGCTGGCCCAGCATCACCGCGGTGAGGCCATGCCCCATTTCGTGAAACCACGTCGTCAGGATCGCGAAGGGATACATCAGATAATTGCCGAAAGGCAGCGCAGACAACATGGTCACGACGAGGCCCGCGACAACCAACCGTCCGATGGCTTCGCCCTGCGAGCCGGGTGTGACAAGCGGCTGCATGGCTCAGCCGGCCGCCACGGGGCTATCGGGCGTATGGCCCGAGGCATCGACCCTGATCCCGTCGCCCTCATCGTGGCTCAGGGCTTCGTCTTCCTCGCGCTGTTCGCGCAGGATCGACCAGCTCGCCAGAAACAGCCCGGCCACCAGGGGCCCCAGCACGATCCCCGACAGGCCGACAAGGCTGATGCCGCCCAACGTGGTGATGAGAATGATCCAGTCGGGAATCCCCGTATCGCGGCCGACCAGAATGGGACGCAGGACATTGTCCGCCGAAGAAATGATGACGAAGCCCGACAGCAGCACAAACACGCCCTGCCATGTGTCGCCAACAATCAGCAACCAGACGCCCGCTGGCACCCACACCGCGCCCGATCCGATCACCGGCACCAGCGCGAAGATTGCCATGATCACTCCGAACAACAGCGCCGAAGGCACGCCTGCGATCATCAGCGTGATCGTCCCCAACGCGCCCTGCACCAAAGCAACAACGCCGGTGCCCTTGATCGTGGCGCGCACGATGCCGAGGAAGCGGTGCGCCAGCCGGTCGGCAATCGCCCGTTCAACCGGGACCGCGCTGAGTACAATGCGCCCGATCCGATCGCCATCGCGCAGCAGGAAAAACATCACGTAGAGGCCAACGCCGAACGACAGCACCACGCCCAGCGCGCCGCTGCCGATCACAACAGCTTGCGAAGCAATCACGCCCACGCTTTGCGTGAGCCATTCCTGAAGCCGTGTCTGAACCATCCCGATATTGGACCAGCCACTGCGATCCATCGCCTCGCGCGCGACTCTGGGCAAATTGCTGTAAACCGTGTCAAACACCACCGCGAGATCGATGGGCTGCTCCTGCAGCGTCGCAATCAGCACGATCGCCTGTTGGAACACCATCGTCCCGATCCATGCGGCGGGCACCATCACGACGAAGAAGATAACCAGCAGCGAAAGCCCGGCCGCCGGATTGCGCCGCCCGCGAAGGTTGCGCAAGATATTGCGGTACAGCGGCTGGAACATGATCGCCGCCAGCGCCGCCCACAGCAGGGGCTGCGAAAACGGCCAGACAATCACCGCCATCAGCAGCGTGACCACCGCAAGGATGATCAGGAAGCTTGCCTGTTGCAAATCCTCGGTACGGTGGGGCTGATGCGCCATTGGGGTCTTTCGGAGCGGTTAGACGTCGAGATTGGCCACGTTAAGCGCGTTATCCTGAATGAATTCACGCCGCGGTTCGACGATGTCGCCCATCAGCCGCGTGAAAATCTCGTCAGTGACATCGGCATCTTCGACCTTCACCTGCAACAGGATGCGCGCTTCGGGATCAAGCGTGGTTTCCCACAATTGTTCGGCGTTCATTTCACCAAGACCCTTGTAGCGCGCAATCGCCAGACCCTTGCGCCCGGCAGCGAAAATCGCGGCGAGCAGTTGGCTGGGGCGGCTGATGCCATCGTCCTGCGGCTGCGGCGGGGCGGCGGCGGGCTGTTCGGCCTCACCGGCAAAGGCATCGCCTTCGGCGGCGTCCCCATCCTGATCGGGCGCGGGTTCCGGCTCGTCAGGCACATTGCCTGCGCGCACCAGCCGGACCGGGGTGGCATAGGCATCGGCCTGCGCCGCGGCGAGGCTGTGGAGCTTGTGCGCTTCCGTGCTGGAGAGGAAGCGCGCCTCGATCTCGTGCACATCCTTGACGCCGCGCCACATGCGTTCGAACACCACCGTGCCGTCGTCGCGCTGATAGGCGCTCCACCGCGCTTCGCGGTCGCCCGCACCCAGCCGCCCGGCGGCGCGGCCCAGCGCAGCGGTGAGCGCCTCACCCGTCAGCCCCGGTTCCAGCGCGCCGACCAGCGCCATCTGCTCCACGATCCCGCTGTCATAGCGGCGCGGCACGAAGGCGAGCAGGTTCTTGAGTCGCAAGGCGCCATCCACCAGCGCGCGCAGATCATCGCCGCCGCGCGCGCCTTCACTGGTTTCGATCACCCGGCCCTGAAGCCCGGCATCCACCAGATAGCGATCCAGCGCCGGCTGATCCTTGAGATAGACCTCGCTGCGCCCCTTGGCGACCTTGAACAACGGCGGCTGCGCGATGAACAGGTGCCCTGCGCGAATGATGTCGGGCATCTGGCGGTGGAAGAAGGTCAGCAGCAGCGTGCGGATATGCGCGCCGTCCACGTCAGCGTCGGTCATGATGACGATCTTGTGGTAGCGCAGCTTGTCGAGATTGAACTCGTCGCGGATGCCGGTGCCCATCGCCTGAATCAGCGTGCCGACTTCCTTGGACGAGATGATCCGGTCGAACCGCGCGCGTTCCACGTTGAGGATCTTGCCCTTCAGCGGCAGGATCGCCTGCGTCTTGCGGTCACGCCCCTGCTTGGCCGAGCCGCCAGCGGAGTCGCCTTCGACCAGGAACAGTTCCGACTTGGCCGGATCGCGTTCCTGGCAATCAGCCAGCTTGCCGGGCAGCGAGGCGATGCTCATCGCGCCCTTGCGGCTCATTTCGCGCGCGCGGCGGGCAGCTTCGCGCGCGGCGGCAGCGTCGATCACCTTCTGGATGATCGACTTGGCATCGCCGGGGTTTTCCTCCAGCCATTCGCTCATCTTGTCGCTCATCAGCGATTCGAGCGGCGAGCGCACTTCGGAGCTGACCAGCTTGTCCTTGGTCTGGCTGGAGAACTTCGGGTCTGGCAGCTTGACCGAAACAATCGCGGTCAGGCCTTCGCGCATGTCCTCACCCGACAGGCTGACCTTTTCCTTCTTCAGCATCCCCGAACGTTCGGCATAATTGTTCAGCGTGCGGGTCAGCGCGGCGCGGAAGGCGGCAAGGTGCGTGCCGCCGTCACGCTGGGGGATGTTGTTGGTGAAGGCGAGGACGTTCTCGTAGTAGGAATCGTTCCATTCCAGCGCGACGTCGATGCCGATGCCGTCCTTCTCCGCCGAAACCGAAATCGGCTCGGGGATCAGCGGCTGCTTGTTGCGGTCGAGATATTTGACGAAGGCCGCGATCCCGCCTTCGTAATAGAGGTCGTGCTCCAGCACTTCCTCGTGCCGCTTGTCGCGCAGCTTGATGCGCACGCCGGAGTTCAGGAACGCCAGCTCGCGGTAGCGGTGCTCAAGCTTGTCGAAATCGAACTCGGTGACGTTCTTGAAAGTGTCGTGGCTGGCCTTGAAGGTGACGCGCGTGCCTTTCTTGAGGCCGTTGTTGTCGCCATTGCTGGCCACGGGCGGAGCATCGCCGGTGACTTCGAGCGGGTTCACCGCATCGCCATGTTCAAACCGCATCCAGTGCGCCTTGCCTTCGCGCCAGATCACCAGTTCCAGCCATTCGGACAGCGCGTTGACCACCGACACGCCGACGCCGTGCAGGCCGCCTGATACCTTGTAGGCATTTTCGTCGTTGGTGTTGTCGAACTTTCCGCCGGCGTGCAGCTGGGTCATGATGACCTCGGCAGCGGACACGCCTTCCTCGGTGTGCATCCCGGTGGGAATGCCGCGGCCGTTATCTTCCACGGATACGCTGCCATCGGGGTTCAATTCGATCAACACAAGGTCGCAGTGCCCGGCCAGCGCTTCGTCGATCGCGTTATCGCTGACCTCGAACACCATGTGGTGCAGGCCCGATCCATCGTCGGTATCTCCGATATACATGCCGGGCCGCTTGCGCACGGCATCAAGGCCCTTGAGAACCTTGATCGAATCCGCGCCATATTCGCCCATCTGGCGGACGCGTTCGGGGAAGCCTTCGGAGACCGGGTCAGATGCGTGGGGCGTGGTGTCGTTCATGGCAGCCATATAGGCGCTCGCGCGCGGATTCCCAACTGCGGGAGGGCCGCAGGCTACGCTTTTCCACGAGTCAGCGGATCATCGGCCAGCGGAGCAAACGTCGGGGAGGCGGCAAGGCTGCCTGCGCGGATGATCGTGCAAATCCTTTGCGCAAGTCCGCCGCCGGATTATGCATATCCGCCATGAGCACCGAAATGATGACCGTCCGCCTTGCCGAGCCCTTCGGCAGCTTCCCCGACATCCTGATGGAATGGTCACGTATCAAGGGCGATGATCTCGCTCTGATCGACGAACAGCGCGAGGTGTATTGGGCGGAACTGGTCGGGCTGGTCGAACGGCTGGCGGCGCGGCTGGTGGAGACGGGGTTGCAGCGCGGGCAATCGGTCGCGATCCTCGGCACGTCCACGGTCAATTACGCGCTGGTGTTCCTTGCCGCGATGCGCGCGGGCGGGGTCGCCGCGCCGCTGACGACCAGCGCGAGCGCGGAACAGCTTGCCGGCATGGCGCGCGATTCGGGCGCAGGCCATCTGTTCATCGACGCGGCCAAGGCGAAGGAGCTTGGCCCGGACTTCATGGCCGATCTGATCCGCGTTCCGCTGGAAAGCATCGATCAGTGGATGGCCCCTCCCGGTGCCCGCGCCCCTGCCTTCGCGCCCGAGCCGCAGGATGCGTTCAACATCATCTATTCCAGCGGCACTACCGGCATCCCCAAGGGCATCGTGCATTCGCATGCAATGCGCTGGCGGCAGTTTGCCTCGACCGCGCTGTCCTATTTGGGTGCAGGGCTGGAGGTGCGCTCGCTCGCCTCCACGCCGCTCTATTCCAACACCACGATGGTCGCCTTCCTGCCGATGCTGCTGGCGGGCGGCTGCGTGCGGGTGATGGGCAAGTTCGATTGCGCCAGGTGGCTCGGCTTTGCGCAGGAAGATCGCACGACCATCACCATGCTGGTGCCGGTGCAATATCAGCGGTTGATGGACTTTGCCGGGTTCGACGACTTCGACCTGTCGGCGCTCAAGCTCAAATACTGCACCTCCGCGCCCTTCTCCGCGGAACTCAAGCGCGAGGTGCTGGCGCGGATGCCGGGCGGGTTGATCGAGATCTATTCGATGACCGAAGGCGGCGTGGTGTGCCTGCTGCCCTGCCACGAATTCCCCGACAAGCTGCACACCGTGGGACGCCCCGCACCGGGCAGCGAATTGAAGGTGCTCGACGACGAGGACCGCGAAGTGCCGACGGGCACGCCCGGCAACATGGTGGGCCGCAGTCTCACCATGATGAGCGGCTATAAGAACCGCCCTGACAAGACCGCCGAAGCGCAGTGGATCGACCCCGCGGCCGGCCCAAATGACAATGGCGTATGGATGCGGATGGGCGATATCGGGCGGGTGGACGCGGACGGCTTTGTCGAACTGGTGGGCCGCGCCAAGGACATGATCATCTCGGGCGGGTTCAACATCTACCCATCCGATCTCGAAGCCGAATTGTGCCGGGAACCCGGCGTGGTCGAAGCCGCTGTGGTCGGGATGCCGTCGCGCAAGTGGGGCGAAAGCCCGGTCGGATTCGTGGTGCTGAAAGACGGAGCGGGCGAACCTGCCGCGATCATGGCGGCGGTGAACGAGCGGCTGGGCAAGACTCAGCGACTCGCTGCGCTTCATCCGATTGCCGAAATGCCGCGCAGCCATATCGGCAAACTGCTCAAAACCGATCTGCGCGAAGAGGCCGCGCGGCTGGGCGGCGTGGAATAATATGCCGCCCGATGCAGCACGGCCCGGCTACCCCCGTGGGCAACCGGGCCGGATGATGTGGCGTTACCGATCTGTTTCTTCACGCTTTTCGGGGGCTTACGGCCTCAGATGATGCCCGAGGCCGGAGGCCTCAGATGATGAAGGTGTTAAACGCGGCGCCGCTGATGACGACGGCAAACAGCAAGGCGACAAGCTTTTCGCTGAACATACGCATGGTTCAATTCCCTGTTTTGTTATGATTGGGGGCCCGGGCGATCAGGGGGGGAGAGAGGGGTGATCGCCCGGACTTGAGCATCATATACAAAGCTTCGCGCAATATTCAATTACCAAGACGACTGAAAATACTTCATCACCGCAATCGAAAAAGGCAATCAACGCCCGCTTGAGACGCAGCCACCTGTTCGGGGGGGGAGTGGTGGCTGCGTCTCTTTCGCTGCGCGCCCGGCATTTGGCGCCGGGCAGTGAAGAGGCAGAAGGGCCGCGCAAGGGGGGGGAAGCTGGCCGATCCTGCCTGTCACGCAGGCGGGGAAGCGGTCCGTGTTCGGCTGCCGCACCCGAACGATGGCTCCATCAAAGGAGAAGGCCGGTTAGGAGAGAGGGGCCCGGCAACGCATCGCTCAAGCGGCGAAGTGGTGTTCGATAGAACCGAATACAAATGCGAAAACACGTCAATTGGTTGCATTTTCTGCAAGCCCGTTCGGTTTCGAAGCTTGCGCAAAGTCGCTATCCGTTTCGCCCTATTAACACATAATTTCATCACTTTACGTATACCGATTGGCGATGGTGGCACGTCCGCTCGCGCTGTGTCGCGCTACCATCCGTTCGATTTGCGCGCGGGCGGCGCTCCGGGCATCGGTGATGCGCCAGCCGCCTAACGGCACACGATCATGGGCGCAATGCCCCGTGTCACTGCAAAATCATGCGCACTGAATGCCGCGATGCTGGACAGCGCGCAGCCCGCTTCGTAATCCGCCGCCATGAGCGCGCACCCCTCCAGCCCCACCAAGGGCGATTCCGCTGTTTCCGAAAGCATCCTGATTGTCGATTTCGGCAGTCAGGTGACGCAGTTGATCGCGCGCCGCGTGCGCGAGGCCGGGGTCTATTCCGAGATTGCGCCTTTCACCCAGGCCGAAGCCGCTTTCCGGCGCATGAAGCCCAAAGGCATCATCCTGTCCGGATCGCCCGCCAGCGTTCCCGATGACGGCAGCCCGCGCGCGCCGCAGGCGCTGTTCGAGGCCGGTGTGCCGATCCTTGGCATCTGCTATGGCCAACAAGTGATGAGCCATCAGCTCGGCGGCGAGGTCCGGCCCGGGCATGAAACCGGCGAAGGCGGCGAGTTTGGCCGCGCCTTCCTGACCGTCACCGCCGAATGCGCGCTGTTCGATGGCCTCTGGGACGTGGGGACACGCCATCAGGTGTGGATGAGCCACGGCGACAAGGTCACGCAGTTTGCGCCCGGTTTCGCAATCGTTGCCACATCCGACGGCGCACCTTTCGCGGTGATCGCGGACGAAAGCCGCAAATTCTACGGGACGCAGTTCCATCCCGAAGTGGTCCACACCCCCGATGGCGGCAAGCTGATCGCCAACTTCGTGCGCCATGTCTGCGGGCTGGCGGGCGATTGGACCATGGCCGAATTCCGCAAGACCAAGATTGCCGAAATCCGCGCGCAGGTGGGTGACCAGCGCGTGATCTGCGGCCTTTCGGGCGGAGTCGATTCGGCGGTCGCGGCGGTGCTGATCCACGAAGCGATCGGCGACCAGCTGACCTGCGTCTTCGTCGACCACGGGTTGATGCGCATGAACGAGGCCGAGCAGGTCGTGACCCTGTTCCGCGACCATTACAACATCCCGCTGGTCCATGTGGATGTGGAAGAGCAGTTCCTTGGCGGCCTTGCCGGCCTCACCGACCCGGAAGCCAAGCGCAAGTTCATCGGCAAGACCTTTATCGATGTGTTCGAGGAAGAGGCGCGCAAGATCGGCGGGGCGGATTTCCTCGCGCAGGGCACGCTCTATCCCGATGTGATCGAATCTGTCTCCTTCACCGGCGGGCCGAGTGTCACCATCAAGAGCCACCACAATGTCGGCGGCCTGCCCGAACGCATGAACATGCAGCTCGTCGAGCCTTTACGCGAATTGTTCAAGGACGAGGTGCGCGATCTGGGGCGTGAACTCGGCCTGCCGCAAGCCTTCGTCGGCCGCCACCCCTTCCCCGGCCCCGGCCTTGCCATCCGCATCCCCGGCGAAGTCACCAAGGAACGCTGCGATATCCTGCGGAAGGCCGATGCGATCTACCTCGAAGAAATCCGCAATGCGGGGCTGTATGACGCGATCTGGCAGGCCTTCGCGGTGCTGCTGCCGGTCAAGACCGTGGGGGTGATGGGCGATCATCGCACCTATGATTCGGTCTGCGCCCTGCGCGCTGTCACCTCGACAGACGGCATGACGGCAGATGTCTTTCCCTATGACGCCGGGTTCCTGATCCGCGTTGCCACCCGTATCGTCAACGAGGTGAAAGGCATCAACCGCGTGGTCTATGATTACACCAGCAAGCCACCGGGCACGATTGAATGGGAATAGCCGCACAGCGCCCACTTCCCGCTGCACGACAAATCGCATATCTGCCGCGGTTCCGATTGTGCGTTTCAAGGGAATTGCCTGTGATCAGCCTGCGCCCCTTTGCTTTTGCCGCCACCTTGGCGTTGGGGCTTGTCGCCTGCGCCGAGCAGGGCGCCGATGCGCCAGCCGGTGCTGCGACCGAGCCTGCCGCGTTGACTGAGGGCAACTGGACGCTCGATCCGGCAGGCTCGCGCCTGAGCTATGTCAGCATCAAATCGGGCGAAGTGGCTGAAGCGAACCGCTTTGACGCCATGACCGGCACCGTTGCGACCGACGGCACGGCAAGCCTCGACATCGATCTCGGCTCGGTCAACACCGGGGTCGACATCCGCAATGAACGGATGCGCGAGATGTTTTTCGATGTGGCCAATAACCCGACAGCGACGGTTACGGCCAAGCTTGACCCGGCAGCCTTTGTGGGCCTTGCGGTGGGACAGTCGATCATTCGCCCCCTGAAAGCCACCGTCGGGATCAAGGGCATGACCAGCGATGTCGAAACCGAAGTGATCGTGACCCGCGCCTCGGCTGACCGCGTGACCGTGGTGCCGACCGCGCCGGTCATCATCTCGACCGACATGTTCGGTCTGACCGATGAACTGGGCGAGTTGCGCGCGCTGGCGGAACTGCCGTCGATCACGCCGGCGGTGCCGGTCACCTTCACGCTGTCTTTCTCGCGGTCATAAGGCAGCGCCGCGCCGCGATCCGCGCAGACGAATGATGCGCAGCGGCCTTGTCACCCTCGCGCTGGCAGGCCTTGCGATTACGGCATTTGCCGGCAATTCGCTGCTCGCCCGCGCCGCTTTGGGCGACGACGCGATGGGTGCCGCTGCGTTCTCGGCGGTGCGGCTTGCGGCGGGCGCTTTGATTCTGTTGCCGGTCATCGGCCGACCCCCGGCGCGGGCAGACTGGCCGGGGGCGATCGCCCTTGCGGTCTATGTCGCCGGATTTTCCTTCGCCTATCGCGATATCACCGCCGGCACAGGCGCGCTGATCCTGTTCGCGGCGGTCCAGGCGACGATCCTGCTGGTCAGCTATGCGCAGGGCGAAAGATTGACGCGGGCGGGATGGGCCGGGCTGGCCCTCGCGATGGCGGGGCTTGTCACCCTGCTTGCCCCCGGCGAGGCCGCAGTCGACCCGGCAGCGGCAGGGCTGATGGCGACAGCGGGGGTCGCGTGGGGCGCCTACACGCTGATCGGG